>JGI11944J13513_1000182_pt1 | contig 70684 bp, 79 predicted proteins | sample TerdegcoTASludge_FD_13513 | JGI IMG/M metagenome (IMG submission 13513) | reverse complement strand
TTGAAATTTTCCTTGCACAAAAAGAATATCGCATAACTTAGATATAAACCTAAGTATTTAAATCAGTAAAAGTGCAGAGTCACCTGCTCACGTGCGAAAGGTGGGTTTAATGTTTACGGCCAGAAAAAAAAAGTCATTTCCAGCCTATGTGGGTGGTTTTATGGACTCCGTGATGAAACGAACGCCTTTGGGCGTGAGCTGGACCTCCCTTCGGACCTGCGTCACCTCGGCCATCCCGAGCCGGAGGAGTTTCTCGTAGATCTCATCGAGGTTCTTGTAAGGGATGTTGAGCATCTTCTCGATTGCATGGGAGTCCATCCCGCTGTAGATGAGCATTCCGACCTGGGCCGCCACAGGGTCCAGCTCTTCACCGGAGACTTCAAGATCTTTTGTGGCATCCTTGAGGAAGTTGATGAGGATCTGCAACGTAGAGATGGGACAGAGAATGTAGCTTGTCACCACGTCCGTGTTTTCCATGTGGTCGATCTTCAGGACGTCGACCTGGTTCTTCTGGACCTCCTTCTTGGTCAGTTCCATGCTCGTCACCTCCTTGAGACCGACCGAGATCTGTTTGTTTGAGCTGACGAACCAGATGGTGGACTTTAGGACCGCAATCGCCCCCTTCTCCCAGGTAGCGTTTGTAACCATCACCCCGCCACGGACCGCCGGGGACATGAAATACGCCATCAGTCTGTAGGCACTGCAGGACATGGCGATGTAGCGTTTCATGGCCTGGAGGACTTTTTCCACGCTGGCAATCCGGTATGTGACCGGGGGGTCCCCCTTGACCGTGATGATGAGGACGTTTCTCTTCTCCACGAGGTCAATGACCGATTTGTAAGGAATGGCTGCCTTGAATGGTTCCACGACGGTCATGGAGTCCTGCTGGAGGTCGATCTTCCCGACCACCCATTTCCCTTCCTTTTCGATCTTGACAGGTACAAGTGCCATGATCCCTGAGGCCCCCTCTGTTACCGTGTTCCCCGTTTCTTTGGTTTCAGGAGCTCTTCGAGTTCCTTCTGGAGATCGGATGCATCCACCCTGACATCCTTGAGATCCCGAATCAGGCTTGCATATTCGCTCTTCTTCTTGGCTTTTGCCTCTGATTTGAGGGAAGCCATGAGGTCATCATCCTCGCGTTTTCCGGTGCCGAAGGAGAGCATCTCGGTCTCCGGCTGGGCCATGGACGGAGTTGTTTTCTGTTCAGGTACCGGTGACGGGGAGGAAGAGGGCGGGGGACTTCCTTTTGCTGCAGGGCCTGGGGCTTTTGCCGGCGAGGGTTCCGGAGAAGGTGGGGCTGCGGCGGACTCTTCTCCGACATCGATTCCCTCGAGATCGAGATTATCAAGGCCTCCAAGGTCTTCCTCGGGAATGGGGATTTCCATGCCGGAAGATATCTCTATCTCGTCCTTATGGGCCTCGAGAATCTCCTCCACCTCGTCAGCGTCATTTGTCTCGTCGAGCGCAACAGGTACATCGTCTGATGAAAGGGAGAGGTCCATCTGGGAGACCGCTTCATCTGGTGCCGGGAGTTCCGGTGACGGAATCTCGATGCCAAGGTCAGTATCCCCGGGTATGGAGAAGTCTCCGGCAGGCTCGATCTCGCCAAGAAGGTCGGCGTTTAAGTCTTCGCCCACGAGGGCTGTGAAAGGATCTTCTGCCTTCTTCTTCTCGGCGGGGACTGCTTCGGGGACGATGTCCTCCAGTGATACAGCTGCTCCACCTTTCACAGTCTGGTCAAGCAGCGTGTCGATCTTTTTCACCCGATCCTGTTCCTTCTCACGGGAAAACCGTGCCCGCACGAGATCTCTGCCGAGGACTGCAAATGCTTTCCTGAGTGAGGAGACTATTTCGGGTAACCTGCGTCTCTCTCCCCCTGCTTTTGGTTTCTTCTCCTTCTTCTCCTTTACCTTCCTCTCCGCCCCCTCTTTTTTTGGTTTTTGATCAGCAGGGGCAGCATCCTTTCTCCTCTTCAGGGCAGGCATTTTTATTGTTCCGGTGAGGAAGAGGACGAGGAGGGCAAGTACGACCGCGCCGAGGAGGAGGTAGAAGAAGGGGAGGTCAAAGAGGAGCATCAGGGTTCCGAATGCCATGATAACGACGAGGAGGATTACCCTGACGGTCGAGTCCTGCATTTTTATATCCCCTGGAACGTAGGAATGGCAAAGAACATACCAACTATTACTGGCGCGACGATATAAATGATACCCGTGACGCCAAGGAGCAAACTTGCAAAGAAGTAATACATGTAACGATCTCCTCCCATCACGATCTTCCCTGCGAAGATGTTCGATACCGTGAGAATGGAGATCATGATGATCGTGTAGATGCTCATTTCCGCCTCGGGAAAGTTCACGAAGAGGTTGATGCCCCCTGCAAGCGACCCGGAGATTGTTCCCGGCTGAGACAGGGCCGATCCCGCCGTCGGTCCCATCGAGGTGATAACCTCTCCTATCGCTTTTGACATCGTGACCATGATGTGGTAGAGGAAGAGGAATATCCCGACCATCATCGCATGCATGGGAATGAGGAGGATGACAAAACCCATGGCAACGTTGTTCCGCTTCTCCCGCAGGAGTACCTGTTCCAGCATGGAGGACCCCACGATCTGGCCGATGATATCCGGTTTCCCGCCAAGTTCCACGGAATCGCGGAAGATGTTTAAGTACTTGTAGATGAGGTTGCTCCCGCACTCGTATATGAACCGCTGCCAGACGAGTTTCTCGTCGAGGCCGAGGTTCAGTTTTGAAAAGACACCGTTGATGAACGGTTCGAGGGCCTCGAGGGACTTCCGGTCTATCTCGGAGAGTGCACTTCCGATGGTGATGCCCTTGCCCCCCATCACGGCACCGAGGGACCGGATAAATGTGGAGAACTCCGAGTCGCGGACGATAATGTTCCTGTCGTCGAGATACCCGATGAACCCGAGGGGAAGGAGGAGGAGACCGACCATGAGCATGGACAGGCCCATGTTGGACGTGATCATCGCAAGGATGATTGCCGCCATGAAGGTGAGGGGGATGATCTTCTTCTCGAGGCGGCGAACGAGGTCCTGTTCCCTCGACCCCCGTTCCAGGTTGTGCGTCTTGTCGTCCTGGGGAACGGATTTGTACATGGTTACGAGACCGAAAACAGAAACGGCAAGGACGATCATGTAGGAGGTAAGGAGGGTCTGCTGGATGTCATCAGGTGCGAAGATGGCAACCGATATCATCATGATTATCCCGACGAGCGTTGCGGAGAAGAGCATCGCGATGTATGCATCACTCCATTTCTTGAGCATCTCGAGTCCCTGCTCGTACGCATTCCGGTAGACACTCCGGATGGTTGCAAGTTCCCGCGTCAGGAAGTCCTCGTCCGGGACACCGGACTCGATGGAATTTGAGTACCTGTGGAGCATGCTCCGCAGCATCTCGTTCTCTACCTTGTCGGCAATCAGGGAGAGGGCCTGGACGTAGCTGTAGTTCCATCGCTTGACGAAAAACTCAACCCTCTCGATGTACCGGGAGGGGACGTACTCCCTGCGGGCAGCTGTGTAGGCAAAAATCTCCGGGCGTGTCGCCTGGGCCGTCGTGATGGAGGCCATGTACGTGACCATGAAGAGCAGGTCAGGCCCCATTCTCTTGTTCTCGGAGAGCTTCGACAGTCTCTCTTTGAACGAGGAAAAAGCGTCCTGGAACGGGAGCTTGCCGGCGTTGGCCTGCCTGACCTTTTCCCCGAATCCTGTCAGTGCCATTCTACATGGAATCGATATCGATCTTGAGGAGACCCTGTTTCTTGATCTTGGTCATCATGTGATAGAGGTCGTAGAAGCCGGTGTACCCAGCCTTGTGCAGGCGCTCGAGGATCCGTGCCCTTTTTTCCACTTCCTCGTAAATTGCGGCTTTCTTATGCTCTGGTATACCGAGCATCGTTGCTATCTTGTTCTCGAGCAGGTAGCTGCTCCCCCTGCCCGTAAACTCGTGGGTGTCCGTGACCGGGTCCCAGTGGAACATCTCGACGAACGAGAACCCCTGCGTCTCGGGATTGAACCCGACGAGCTCGTTGACGCTCAGCATCCGGCGCACGGTCTCGCCGGTAGGCCTCTTGACCGCGCTCTGGATCACGACGATGTTGAGGTTGTCGACGTACGTCTTGGGGATGTTGATCGGGTCCCCGCAGAGACGCTGGATGAGCTTTTCGACGGAAGCTGCGTGGAACGTCGAGAGGACGGGGTGACCGGTCTGCATGGCACCGAACGCGACGGAGCCCTCGACACCACGGATCTCGCCGACGAGGATCTGGTTCGGGCGCTGACGGAGTGCTGCCTTGAGGAGGTCGAACATGGTGACGTCCGACCCCTCCCCCTCGCCCTTCCCCTTGCCCTTCGAGACCTCCCGCGTCCAGTTCTTGTGCGGCACCTGGAGCTCGGGGGTGTCCTCGATTGTCACGATCTTGTTCTCCGGCGGGATGAATGTGGTGAGGGCATTGAGGCTCGTCGTCTTTCCGCTCGCCGTCTCGCCGCTCATGAAGAGGGACATCCCGTTCTCGATGCAGATCCAGAGGTATGCTGCAACCATGTAATCGCAGGTCTTGAACTCGATCAGCTTCAGGATGCTGATCGGGTCGTCCATTGCCTTCCTGATGGTGAAGTTGCTCCCTTTCCGGCTGATGTCCGTGCTGTACACGATGTTGATACGCGAGCCGTCCGGGAGGGTTGCATCCACGATCGGGTTGCGGTAGGTGATCGGTCTCTTCGTCCGCTCCGCGAGTTTTATCACGAAATTGTCGAGATCCTCGGTGTTGTCCCACCCGACGACTGATTTGAGCCCCTTGAATATCTTGTGCTCGACAAAGATGGGACCCACCCCGTCGACAGTGATATCCTCGATGTACCTGTCGTTGATGAAGGGTTTCAGGAGTCCCACGTCGATCTTGTCGCGGATGATCATGTACTCGATTGCCCTGTACTCCTGCGGTGTCACGATGATGCGTCCGTCCGGGGTCTGGGGGACGCTGGCAAGGATCGATGCCCTGTGCGGGTTTGCCCTCGCAGTAAGGTCCCTGTTCAGGAAGTCCTTTAATTTTGCGCCGAATCCTTTCTGTTCAGTCTTTCCCGTCAGTGCCGGGACCGCCTCGCCCGGGTTCCGGACATAGAGGACCTGGCTGATGAGGCGTTTGAGAACTTCAGCCCTCTCCTCGTCGGTGACAGGATCCTCCTCGAGAGCGTCGAGGAGGTCGACAAGCTTGATCTCGACGGCCGGGAGGAGTTCCTTGACGCTGTGCATGAAAGAGGGGTCGACGGGGATGTAGTAGTTGCGGACATCGTTTGGGTCAAAGAAAATGTGGACAAAAACAGTCTCGTCCGCCGGGTAGATGAGGTTCGGATCGGTCATCGACTTGAGGTCGCGTTTTAACTCGGAGAAGAAGAGGGGGATCCCGTACTCGTCGACAGGGAAGAGGTGGAGGTATTCGAGCAGGTGCGGTGCTTTTTTCACGTACTCCTTTGCATTCACCGGCAGCATGCGGTACAGGGCGCAGCCCTCGATGTTGTTGGCACAGTCGTTATCCTCGGTGTTCTCTGCCGGCTTGAAGGGGAGGTTGAGTGCGGCTGTGAGTGCAGGCATGCGTTCACACCTTTGCCATCGAGATGGGGATGATCTTCATTCCGTACCCGGGGTGGACCTCGAAAGAGACAAGGTTGCCGGTTGTCTTCCGTGCACCCCTGACCTTGACCACCTCGAGGACCATGACGTACTTGTCCCCGATCAGGGCTTTCTTCATGGAGAGGTGGGCATCGCAGATCGAGCGGATCCGGATGAGGGTGTCCTCCTCGAACGCGTAGGTGTGGAGGGTGATCAGGATGGTCTTTCCATGGTCGACGAGGTTCTTGCAGTTCGTCAGGAACGAGAGGATGGATGCCTGTTCCGTGTACTCCGTGAACATCGTGAGCGAGTCGATGATTGCGACCTCCGCCTTGCTCGTCCGGATGTGGTTGACGATGCGCTGCAGGATGCCGTCCATCTCCTCCTTTGTCCACTTGAAACCGACCATGTGGAGGTGGAAGAGGCGGATATACCCCCACGCGAAGTAGTCCGAGACGTCGAGGCTCATGGACTCCATCTGCGAGAGGAAGCTCTTTGCCGTCAGCTCTGTCGAGTAGAGGTCGACCCGGAACCCTTGTTTCATTGCTCCCCACATGATCTGCTGGGTGAGGACACTCTTGCCGGTATCGTTCTCCCCCTCGATGAGGGTGAGCGACCCTAGGGGGATACCATCGGCTATCTTCTTGTCTATCTCGCTGTTGCCGGTCGAGAGAATGTTCTTGTCCTCCCCGCCGAGGAGGGCGGAGAGCCCCTCGTTGACTGCCCCTGCCATGGTGGTTACTGAATTATATATCGTAATATTGATATAAAGTGTTCCTTACCGGATGTTAGGATCAGGAGCGTGAGTATGGCACGGGAGATCCGGCAGGTATTCCGTTGCTGGTGACTATTTTGGTATATTTGATACCCTCGGGACCGGGGATCACTTCTGAATACAATACACTGGCCGTCAATAATTCTCCGGGATCCCATTGCCCGGGATATGTGATATCGGGAGTAATTGTGTAAGTCCATGAAAGAGACCAGGAATTGAAGAGAGACCATGCCCTAGTGGAATCATCGTATAGGTAAATGTCCATGTATTTTAAATCCCTGATGGGTTCTCTGCCATTATTCAAGACCTGAATGGTTGCAGTTGTATTATCTATTGTGACATTTTGTATTTCCATCGAAGTCCCAAGCATCTTCACCTGGATCTCGGTCATGTCTTTCTGGGCGGTGCTCACAACCTCACTCGTGGCAAGGGTGCTCCCGGCGAGCACGTACGCGGTGATGATGAGGATGATGATGCCAAAAGCCGTTGCAACGAGGGATGCTGCTGCCATGTCACTGTCCCTTTTCTAGGTTGTGAATTTTGTGAAGGTCAGTTCCCTCCGTACGCCGTTTGGGAGGACGATGGCTACGTAAATATCGCTTTCCGTGAGGTAGGAGCTGATTTCGGTCTTCGTGATCGTCAGTGTCTCTCCGGGGTCCCAGTAAGAGTTCTCCCTTTCCTGCGTTATTGTATACAGACCTTTCAGCGACCAGCGTTCGAAATTGCCGGGATTTCCGGCATAGATGTCACCCGTGTCGATCTCGTTTGTATGGAGCCGCGAAGACCCGACATTTTTCAGCCAGACTTTCACGGCTGTATCGTTGGCAAAGGCATTGACAATCCGGAAATCCGTCCGCATCTTCGTATCAGCCTGCGTTGAGACAGAACCGAAGGTGTCAGCTGTCCGGTAAATGGCAGGAAATATCGCGTTGATGAGGACACCTGCAGCTATGACGGCACTTATGAGAAAAAGGGCGGTGACGATCGTCTCACTGGACATTCCGCTTTATAGTCTGTCCCGGGAGGGTAAATATTCTCGCTCCCCTGCACCCTCCTCGGGGTGCCGCCCGGGGGCAAGGTACTTCTGGTTATCTCTCCCCTCTCTCTTTTCCATCAGGACTTCAATCATGTCTCTGTCAAGGGTCGAGTCGGAGGGGTTCAGGATGTGGTTCAGCTCGTAGAGCTCGGAGACGAACTCGTCCGCCCGGATTTCATGGAGTTCTCCAATGCTGGTCGGCATGAGGCGGGACATGTCCTTGACGAGCTTGCAGGACTTGTCCGAGATGTAGCCCATCGCGTGGTAGGCATCGAGCATCAGGTCGACCCGGTCGTGACCGTACCGCTTGACGTTCCGGGACGTCCATTCAAAGAGGCGGAAGACCTTCTGGAGCCGGACCTTGTCCGCTGCAGATGCCCGTGTCCCCTCGTCCTCCTTCGGGAGGGTGGCAAGCTGGGACTTGAGGGCTGCAAGAAGGTCGGCTTCTGCTTTTGCGGATGGGAGGGGCGGTTGTGTTCCTGTGACGGGTGCGGGACCCTGCAAAGGCTGGGCTGGCTGACCTGAAAACTCCTGCCTTTCAGCCGGCATACCCTGTGGGACGGGGGATGATTCATTCTCTCCTGCCTTTTTCGTCTCGGCTGTCGATTTTATTGCCCCTGCGGCAGACTCGATGGCACTCGAGGTGTCCTTCAGCACGCTGGCCATCTTTGCCGAGACGTCGCCTTCTGCAACCCCACTCCCGGATGAGACGATCGGGTTCTCGAGGTCGTTCATCCGTTCCCGGATGTCGATGAGCAGTCGCTTGATCGAGGTCTTGATCAGTTCCACCTCGTCCTGCAGCTTGAGGAGTTTCACCTCGGGGTCATCGGACGAGGCAGAAGCAAGGATGTGGTCGACCTGGGACTGACTGACTGCCATAACAATAATACCCTGCTGGTTAATTATAGTTAAATTTTATCCTGTTTGACATTAATATATATTTCTTCATATACTATAGCCTTGCGTTTTCGGAACCTCTCCTCATGTCTGAGACGCAGGGGGAAGAAGAAAGTCCAGATTTCCTGTATCCGAATTACCTGAAAACGACCGATATAATAAGGGCACAGTATGTAATAAGGATAAAAAAAGGAAAACCCTGGGAGAGGTTTACGTCCCAAGGATGTTCACTTTGTCGATTCCTGCCGGGACTCTCCGCACGATCGGATAGGCAGCACCGCTTGCTGGCTGGAGGGTCAGTGTGAACGTTTTGCTTGGTGTTGCAGTATCGGGAAGTTTGATTCCCAAGATATACTGTTCGCCAGGTTCAAGCAGGTCATCGCTATCGGAGTTGATTCTTTCGAGAATGCCCCACAGGGGAGTCGAGTTGTCAAACAGGTCTTGCTCGGTAATGTTCTGAGGTATTCCATACTCGTCTCCGTACCATCTCTGCTCCTCATCGGTATACTCAACGACGACCTTGGTCATGTCCACCGCAGTGCCACCGGCGGTGTTGCCGATGGTGAATTTCACGTGCGACAGGTAGGGGGCGTTTGTTTGATTTGCCATCCCATAGACACTTCCAATGACCTCGAAACTCGAGGTGGCCTGCTTTGTTGCCGAGTACACCGTCTCCTGGCTCTTCTGGGTGGTGAAGAACCCGGCGCCAAGCACCACATACGAGAACACCGCGGCAACGACCACGAATGCGATCAGCACAATCGCGGCCTCGAGCCCGGTGAATGCCCGCTCATTGTCGATGACTATTCGGGTCATTTCAGTACACCTCGTAGAAGCTGTTTGCTGTTAACCCGGGTGGTGCGTGCTTCTGGAGGAGGAGTGAGGCTCCTACGTCCGGTTTAATCTCGATGGAGAACACCGCGGTTCTGTTTATTGCAATGTGGGGAGTTGGATCGAGAGCATTGATAACGATTCTGAACATCTCATCCGTCTCAAGGAGGTCGTCATGATCCCCAATGATCTCTTTTCTGTAAATTTTGTAAGTCCCGTTTGCGTCCATGTCCACGTACAGTGCTTCCTGGTCTGTGGTCGTAAGGTGGTATGTAATCCGGGTCAGGTCAATGGCAGATGCTCCCGCTGCTGGTTTGAGGTTGAACGAGATGTTTTTTATCACACCGGTTTCATTCGTCTCGAGCACAACCGGTCCTGACTCGGCAAGGTTCGCACTTGCCTGTTTCGTCGCCGAGTACACCGTCTCCTGGCTCTTCTGGGTGGTGAAGAACCCGGCGCCGAGCACCACATACGAGAACACCGCAGCAACGACCACGAATGCGATCAGCACAATCGCGGCTTCGAGCCCGGTGAACGCGTCGTCGTATCTCTGATCTTTTCTCATAGTCTACACCTCACAGGACTAGCGGATCCCTCCTGCTAGCCTGTACGTGTAAGTCAGCCTCTTTATTTATAAACTTTTGGTTCGTTCTCACCCTTTCTGCCTGGAAAATTTTCCTCTCCGGGAAAAAACGAGAAATCAATAACAAAAAATTTATATAGAATTATTTAACGCCTCGACCGCACGCGGGTCATTGATCTCCTCGAGTGCCCGGATAACACGGAGGCGGACACCGGAGTCCTCGTCGTTGAGTGCCTCGATGAGGGGTTCGACCACCCGCGGGTCGTTGCACTTTGCAAGCGCACTCACCGCCCGGAGCCGGACGCTCCTGTCCGGGTCTTTCAATGCGGCAATCAGGGTATCGATGATACTGTGGTCCCCGATGCGCCCGAGGGACTTGATCACCTCCCTCCGGACGAACCTGTTTGCGTCCTGCATGGCACGCGTCAGGACGGGAAGCGCCCTCCTGTCCCCGATGAGCCGGAGAGCGACTGCCGCCCCCGTCCTGACGTGCCAGTCAGCGTCCTCCATGGCAGAGACAAGGTGGGAGAATGCCTTCTCTCCCATGTCGCCGAGACCCTCGGCAGCCCCCTCGCGTCCGTACCTGTCCTCGTCTCTTAAAGCCTCGATGAGGGGTTGAATCGCCCTCTCGTCCCCGATTTTCCCAAGCGACTTTGCGGCCTCCCGCCGGACATACCGGTTCTCGTCGGAGAGCAGGTTGATGAGGGGCTCGACCGCACGGGTATCCCCGAGCTCGCCAAGCGCCCGTGCCGCCTCCTCGCGTACCTCCTCGTCGGGGCTGTGAAGGGCACGGATCACGTCCTCGAATGCCCCCTCGAACTTGATCTTGGCCCTGACCGAGGGGTGCTCCATTGCCTCCTCAAACGTTTCCCCAAGGCCTGAGTGCTCGAAGAACCCGCGGAGGAATGACTCGACGAGAGTCCGATCCTTCGCATACAGTGCGAGAGCCACGAATATTGCGACGTCCATCCCGGCGTTCAGCAGGGAGACGAATGGGTTCTGGATTATCCCCTCGAGGAAGAGCACTGTCGTGAGCAGGAGGATCGCCGCGATGAGGAGGAGAGTGATCTGGAGACCGCGGCGGGGATACCAGAGTGCGAGCAGGATGATGGGAATCAGGTACAGGTGGGGGATGAGGGGGTAGAGCGAGGCTGCAAAGACCTGGTCGCGGGTGACGATGAGAAAGAGGGTAAAAACCAGTGATGTTACCGCAAAGATTGCAATAATTACGAGCTTGACCGTGTCCCTCCGCTCCTCGAGTGTCTGGTGAGCACTGGCAAGAATGCGGGAAGGAGCGGGCATGGTATAATCAGTATGCTGCAGGGTACCATAAAAACGGAACGGTCACCCTGCGGAGGGCACACAACCGGGGTGTTGGCGCCCTGCCTGACCTGCAGGAATCATGTGCGTCCTGCTGCGAAGCGGGTCCTCGATACTGCCACAAAATCCCGGCACCCACCCCTACCCCAAAATGTGTTTCTTTCCATTCGGAAGGACCTTCGAAGATACCATGCACCCTCAAAACCTATATCGCGGGAGAGGAGTACATGAAATCAAGCCATGGATCTCATGAACATCCGCCCCTGGATCTTTTTTTACCTCATTTGTTTCGTTGCCCTCCTCCTCGCAACGACATTCATCGTCCAGGGTATCACGCCCCTCTTCTGGATGAGCTCGACCCTCATCATCGTGGTGGTGGGGTTCAACTTCATCCTCATCTTCAGCGAGATCAGGGAACACAGGAAGAAAAAAGAACTGATGCAGCAGATATCAGGCACCAGCCAGTCAGAAGGGGAGAAAAAGGAGAGGGATGGAAAAAAATAGTGATCTCCGGGCAGGCGGGATTACCCTCCATTCGAGTGTCCACGAGCTGCGGTTCTGGCAGAATCTCTCCCTCCTCCGGAGGATGGTCCGGCACCTCGGGGAGAGGGAACACCTCATTGGAATGCTTGCTACCGATCCTGTCCTCCCTGAAAAGACCCGGGACGAGGCTGTCTCCCTCCTGAAAATGGAACAGGCGGAGAACCTCTCAGCATTCCATGACTTCCTGTCCAACTTCATCGCGATGGGAATGCAGGGCCTCCACAGGACAGAGATTACACTTGAGTTCTCGTTCCAGGATGATGGTTCCTACTGCGTCCTTGCAGCGGCCCTCCACGTCGACGGAAAAGCCGTCCCGCTGCCCCCCGGGGAGGGGCAGAGGCTCATTTCCCTCCTCTCTCCCGTTTTCTCCTCGGGGGAACCGGAGCAGGCTCTGTTAAGGTACTACCGGTCAGTCGAGGAGATGCATGACAGGGCAGGGGGAACGTCCCTTTCCAGCTGCATGCTGGAACTGAACCGCGAGATATTCCCCGGAAGATCCTTCCATGCGAGGCTCCGGCTCCCGGCACACCTCTTTTGCGGGGATTGCCAGTCCGGGAATGGCGATGAAGAACAACCTTCAGGAAAGGAATGATCGCATCCTTTTCCGGGAGGTTAGGTTTATCATATCCCCGCTCTGTAAAAACAGTGAGGAGAGGATGGACGAGCTGGTCATTTACCTCATTATCGCAGTGCTGATGTTTGTCATCGGACTCGTTGCAGGGTATCTCGTGATGAGTACGTATTATTCGCGGAGGTTTCTTGCCATAGCAAAAGATTGTGAGCGTGTCGACTCCATCGTCCCACTTATTTCAGAGATGGAAAGGGAGTCCTGAAAAAAACCGGGTGAGAGGAAACATGGTTGAGATTGATATAACAGCGTATACCGTTATCAGCATTGTAACGCTCTGTTTTGGTCTCCTGGTCGGGTTCCAGGTGGCCCACATCATGTACGTCCGACGCTTAACCCGACTTGCAAAGAGGTGCGTGGATACAGGGACAATTGCGCCAGTCCTCGTCGAGCTGGAGATCGCAGAGAGCCCGGAAACCTGATCGGGCGATTCCTATTCTCTCTTTCCTGATGATGCCTGCTTCAGGATCATCTTCTTGAGTTTTTCGCGGCAGCTCTCACCCAGTTCAGACCAGGGAATGGACTCGATCTCGATCCCCTTTCCGGTCTCTTCTTTTCTCATGTCAACGGCCATGGCCAGGTTGTGGTCGAGGGCTTTTGCCCTCTCCCAGCACTTCATTGCCTCCTCGTCCCTGCCGAGTCCGCCCTGGAGTGTGATACCCTTGAAGGCCCAGACATCTGCATTTGAAGGAACGATCTCGAGGGCCTTGTCATAATACTCGACTGCCTCCTCGAACCGATGGTCGTGGGCGAGCATGTCAGCCTTGAGCACGTAGCCGTCTGCAGTGTTCAGGGAGCGATCAACTTTCTTCCAGAATCCCTCTTTTTTCTCCATCGGACCAGAGAGCCGAATCTCTCATTATAAAAATCCAGTATATTCCATATAAGGATATGCATCAATGCGGGGACGCATGAAACCCGCCGCATGCGTGCCCTTCGGCGGGAAGGGGAGCGTTTTGGTAAATGCATAAATAGCGGCAACATCAATCCCTCATTCCAATGAAGGGTGCAAGGATCATTCCCCTTCTCCTCGCCATCCTCGTTACAGGAGTCCTCGTCGGCGGGTGTATCGCCCCTCCCCGGGAGACTGCGGGCAGTGTTTCCCCGGGCGGGGATGGGGCAGGCAAATCCGTGGCGACAGCAACGCAAACACAGGCTGTCATCGATACCCGGGTGGTCACCCGTGCAACCCCCTTTCCAACACCCACGCTCCCGGAAACGCCCGTCTCCTTCAGCAAATTACCGGAACCCTCCTTTGAACCCACGGTCTACAAGCTGGTCTACCAGAACGTGATTCCTTTCGCAAATAATGCCACTGCATATGGTGTCAAACTTGAGAATCCCCCGCTCTTCATCGAGATATGCATCTCACCGAAGATGGTCACGCGCAACATCTGGTACGAGAGCAGGTATACGACAAGGGACGATGTCTACACGCAGCAGACGGTCATCAGTCCGAATGCCTACCTCGAGGTGAGCGTCCGGGACAGGGTTTCAGGAAACGTTGTGGCCAGTGACGGGTTTGCCAGGAGGTACAGCGTCGACACGTACAGGGTTATTCCCATTCGGTCGGCAGGGGATTACCTGGTCGAGTTCTCGGGCAACGATATCGTGGCAACAGTCCAGATGAGGATCCCCGCGGAACCGGGAGAGACCGTGACCCCGGCGGCGACATTATCATGCCCGTCATGAGATGGATGAGAGATCCTCGAGCCGGTTGATGTTCGTGAAAGTGCGAAGGCCCGGGTCGATCTTCTCGAAATCCCGGGCCTCGACATAACGCACGAAAAGAGACTGGGCGAGCGCACGTAAGGAAGGGGGATCGTTTTTTTCAAGACACGCGATGAGAGGATCCCTCCGGTATACTGCATGCAGGGGCTCCATCATCCCGGAATTCCATTTTGGGATGACTGCGTCCTCGTCTCTGATGAGCGAGAAGAGGTACCTGACAGCGTCGGGGGAGATGCAGGGCATATCGCAGGCACAGACAAAGAGGAGGTCGCCGGAAGCCGCAAGTGCACCGGCGTGGATCCCGCCAATCGGCCCCCTGCCCCTCCTGATATCTGTCACGCACCGGATCCCCCCAAGATGGGAGAAACGCTCGCACTGGGCCGGGTCCCTGGCGACGAGGACTATCTCGTCGACGACGTTTTGCAGGTTCTCAACAAGCCTCTCGATGAAGGTGCGCCCGTCCATCGTGAAAAAGTACTTCTCCTGCCCGTTTGCCCGCCGCGCCTCCCCGCCGACGAGGATTATCGCCGATCGTCCTGTCATGCAACACGGGAGACCCGCGCGGGACTCCCCCTCCCCGAAATGGTGATGTGCGGAGAGGATTCCGGGGGAATTGGGGCACCCTTTCCCTGCATCGTCTCCTGCATACCGCCTCTATTTATCTTTGCCGCGATAAAACACTTCTATTTCTCTTCTCCATGTCAAGGAGTAATCCCTTCAGCTCGGGGTCGGGAGAAAAACCGCCTATCCCATCCCTCGCTACGACCCTGTGGCACGGGATGATGAGGGGGGTCGGGTTCCTCTTCATGGCAAGGCCGACGAGTCTTGGCGATACGCCGAGGGCAGATCCGACCTCGCCGTACGTCCGCGTCTCCCCGTAGGGAATCGTGCGGACTTTTCTGTAGATGGCAGAATAGGGGTACTCGGGAGAGAGAGCGATGCTGGTCAGGCCGGAGAAATCCTCAGGGTACCCTGCGCAGTACCGCCTGATCGGGACCGGGACGGTTCCGGGAAGGCGAATACGGGAGAACCTCACCCGGGAGACGATAGCGTTTTTCCAGAAGACATGGACGTGCCAGAGCCCGAGGGGGCAGGACCCTTCCATCATCTCCACGACCTGATATGGTTCCGGAAGTCAGGGAACCGGCAGGGAAGGAGTTCATCCCTCATCCACTCCGAGAGCCCGCGGTTGACCGTCCTGTCGAGGAACCTCCTCTCTCCAAGGACGAGCACCCCCCTGTCCTCGGGTGTCCGGAGGACTCTGCCGAGCGCCTGCTGGGCACGGTTGACTGCAGGCAGCGTGTAACAGAGGAATTCCCCGTCGTCACCGAACCGCCGCCTGTAGTACTCGATGATCATCTTCCGGACATGGTTGAAGGGTGCCAGGGGAAGACCGATGACCATGGCAGCCCGTAGAAGTTCCCCGCGGTAATCGAGCCCCTCGCTCCACTTGCCGCCGCAGACTGCAAGGAGAAGTCCTGACTTTCCCGACCCGGGGAGCGAGAGGAAAGTCCGGAGCGCCTCTTCTGCATCCCGCGCGTCCCGGGGCTCCACGAAGGTAGTCTTCTCCCCGACCCTGCTGCCGAGGCGGGTGGCATAGTGGTCAAGGAACTGGTACGAGGGAAAATAGACCGCAACGTTCCCGGGAAGGTTTGCAAATTCCCTGATATAGGCCTCAATCAGATCGAGGTTTGCCTTGTCCTGCCGCATCGAGTATGCGGTCGTGATGTCTCCGGCACACAGGATGAGGCGGTTTTCCCGGGGGAACGCGTTCGGAAGGGAGAGTGTCCTGACGGGGGTATCCCCGAAGTAGAGGCGGGCATAGCCCTCGACGGGGGAGAGGGTCCCGGATATGAGGATGCAGGCGTAATGGGAACCTGCTATCTCGCCGAGCCTGATTCCGGGGTCGATGCACCTGACCTCGAGGGTGACCCCCCCCTCGTCCTTCGTAAAGAGAGTGAGAAACGAGGGATCGTTCGAGGAACGTGCAAGGGAAAAGAGGAAACGTGTCAGCTTCTCGACAGCGGTCTCGCGGAAATCTCCGCCCTGCATGTTCTTCTCGCGGATCTTCTCTGAGACCTCCATCAGGTCATCCACGATGGCGTCCATGTCCCTGTAGAGGGATCCCCTGACAACCATCCTGTCAAAGATACCCGGGTCGAACCAGTCTTCGGCCTCGGGAGAATTCTTCACACCATCCATGAACAGGGAGATCCGGGGGAGAACCTGCTGGAGGGCTGCAGCTGTTCCCTTCTTCCGGGAGAATGCGGCAAGTTCCTGCCCTGCCTGGTCGAGCGCCTGCTGGTCGATGGCAACGCTCTGTGCTGCAGCAATGGCATCACCACAGTTATGGGCCTCGTCGACGAGGAGAATGGTTGCAGCAGGGTCGAGATCCAGGTTTGCCTGGAGGCTCCTTGCTATCTCCTCGTCAAAGACGTGCTGGTAATTGAGGAGAATCACGTCGGCCTTCTGGGCTGCAAGCACCATCATCTCGTACGGGCAGACCGGTTCTGCGACGTACAGGAGGTCTTTTGGTAAGACTGTCTCGCGAAGGACGCGGTCTGCAGCGGCCCGGAGTTCTGCAGAGGGCATCATGCGGAGGCCCGACTCGGACCGGACAAATACCCTGCTCGCAATGAAATGGGGGCAGAGGATGGGCCTTTGCGGGTCCATGCGGCGTATCTGCTGCCTGATGAAGGGGTCCCTCGAGGGGACAAGGGCGCCGGCGTCTGCCCTCTGGCGCATCAGCGTGGATGAAAATTTCTTGACACCCTCGCACCGCCGGTACACGTCACCTTCCCCGGCGAGGGGGCACATGCCCCTCTTCCCGATCAGGTAGGCGACACGGAGATCGGGTCTCTTCTTCCGGATCAGGGATGCCTCGCGGATGAAGGTGGAGAGCTGGCTCACTGTCCGGACGGCAACGAGGATGCGCCTGCCTCCGCCTCCTGCGAGGAGTGCGGAGAGGATGCTCGATTTGCCACTCCCGGTCGGGGCATCGATGAGGGCGATTCCCCCGTCCCGGGCGCATTCCGCACAGAACTCGAGCATCGTTTTCTGGTGCGGGCGGAAACCGGGATAGGGGAAGAAGTCTGAAAGACCCGTCATCGGAGATGAGTGTTTGTCGCCTGAATCCTTTTTATTATCGGGGAGAACCAAGTTTTAGCCATGGCAATCCATCCCATCGAATACCGGTACGGGACAGGGGAGATGCGGAGGATATGGAGCGAGGAGTTCCGGTTCTCCTGCATCGTCAGGGCGGAAGTCGCCCTGGCACAGGCGCTCGCGGCCCACGGGCTGATACCCGGAGAGGCTGCCATGGCCATTGCCACAGGGGCGGAGAAGTCCTCTCTCTCCCGTGCAAAGCAGATCGAAGAGGAGATCCACCATGACATGATGGCGATTGTCAGGGCGATTGCCGAACAGTGCGGGGAGGGGGGTGGATACGTGCACTACGGGGCGACATCGAACGATATCCTTGACACTGCCACGGGTCTCCAGCTGAAGGAGACGACAGATATAATCGAGAGGAAGCTCCGGCGCCTCCTCTCCGTCCTCCTGCGCAGGGCAGGAGAGACAAAATCTCTCGTCTGCGCAGCAAGGACGCACGGGCAGATCGGTGTGCCGACGACGTACGGTCTCCGTTTTGCCATCTGGGCGAGCGAGGTTGCCCGCCATATCGAGAGGCTAAAACAGATGAGACCCCGCGTTGCTGTCGGGCAGCTGACAGGGGCGGTCGGGACAATGGCAGCGATCGGGGAGAAGGGGATGGACGTCCAGGAGACGATGATGGGAATCCTCGGGCTCGTCCCGGTCGACGTCTCCAACCAGGTGATCGCGAGGGACAGGTATGCGGAGTATTTCATGTTCCTCGCAAACGTGGCAACGACACTCGACAAGATCGGGATCGAGATCCGCACGCTCCAGCGGACCGAGATCGGGGAGGTCGAGGAGCCGTTCGGGTCGCGCCAGGTCGGCTCGAGCACCATGCCCCACAAGAGGAACCCGATAAAGAGCGAGCAGGTCTGCGGGCTCGCCCGGGTCGTCCGGTCTTCTGTCGAGCCGGCCCTCCAGAACAATACCCTCTGGGACGAGCGCGACCTGACCAACTCCTCGTGCGAGCGCGTCCTCTTCCCGGAAGCAAGCATCCTTGCCGACCACATCCTTACCGTGATGACAGGAGTCCTCGACGGACTCGTCCTTCGGCCGGACAGAATCGTGAGAAACCTCTCCCTCCTCCACGGGATAAACATGGCAGAGTCTGTGATGATCGCTCTTGCCGCGAAGGGGATGGACAGGCAGGAGGCTCACGAACTGCTCCGCAGGGCAAGCATGGAGGCACGGGAACGGGAGATCCCGCTCCTCGACGTTCTCTCCGGGATCGATGACGTGACCGCTTTCATCCCTGTCTTGGAACTTCGGGAACTCCTCGATCCCGCCCGGTATATCGGGACAGCCCCCCTGCAGGTCGAAAGGCTCATCCGGAAGCTTGAACCCCTCTGCCGGGAAAAGGGCCAGTTGGGAGCGTAAAAAGGAAGAAAGGATAATTAAATCACTTTTCAGGTTCCGGTTCAGCCGGCCTGTCGAACTTTTCCTCAAGGATTATCCGCTCAATGGAGGGTATGAACGAGAAGGCCTCCTGGATCACCCGGCTCCTCCACAGGAGCCACCGCCTGTCGTAGATGATCCCGGGGGGGAGGTGGATGGTAAGCACCCCCGACTCGAGCGAGACATCCATGTCCCGACCGGCATAGAGACGGATCAGGCCCCTGACCTGCTCCAGCGGCTCGGTGACGCACTCCTCGATGCGGAACCGGTAAGAGAGGGTTTTTCCGGCCAGCGGATGGTTGAAGTCAACAAGAACCCTGTTACCGATGAGATCAACGACTTTTCCCTCGCCCTTCTCGGGGACCTTCAGCGTCATCCCTTTCTTTGGTTTCTCCCGGAATGCATTCTTGTTGAATGCCTCGACGAGCGAGGGATCGTGGGGTCCGAATGCCTTGTCGGGGGGTACCGTGATGTCACCCTCGTCCCCGACAGACTTCCCCTCGAGGGCCTCGTCGAGCCCAAGGATGACATGCCGGCTCCCCACCCGGATCGTGATCGGTCCATACCCCGCACCGGGGTTGTGGATTCCTGATTCTTTCGCGATGTCTTCGTCAGTGGTGTCAAAAACAGTGCCGTCCACCCTGCCGGTATAGCTGAGCCTGATAAAATCTCCTTTCTGGATTGCCATGAGTTACACCCTGCACCCCTCGTATTGTCCCCATGCATTGTGACTGGGGGAAAGAACCACGGGGGTTTTCCGGTTCTTAATACATTTACCGAGCGGGCAAGATATAGTTAATCGAGGGAACAGGGAGACGCCCTTTTCCGACGGTGGCGGACAGGATCATTTCCAAAAGCTCATCTCGTCTCGAAACCCCGGTTTTTCTGGGAACATACCAATGCTCGAGGTTGAGCTGAAAGCACGGGTCAGGGATCTTGATGCCGTGAGAGAGAGACTGCGCAGCATGCATGCAGTCTTTGAGAGTGCGGGCTTGGAGCGTGACGTGTACTTCAACGCACCCTCGCGGGACTTCGGAAAGACTGACGAGGCCCTCCGGCTGCGTGAGGCAGGGGGAAGATACACCCTCACCTACAAGGGTTCCCGGAGCAGGGATCATCCCGTCAAGGCGAGGGAGGAGATTATCTGCGGTGTCGAGTCAGGAGAGGCAATGGGAAAGATCCTCGAGGTCCTTGGTTTTTCGGCCGTCGCAGAGGTGAGGAAGTGGAGAGAGTATTACCGCCTCGGTAAAACGATTGTTACGCTCGACAGGGTGGAGAACCTCGGAGAGTTCATCGAGATAGAGATGGATCCCTCTGCAGATATGCCGTCCTCGCACCTGATCGATCTTGCAGCAGCACTCGGCGTGACTGAAAAACCCCTCCTCGAATCCTACCTTGAACTCCTCCTGCGGCAGAAAGAGGATGGTTTCCCATTCCGGAAGACGCAACGGGAATAAAATGATGGTTGGTGCGGGCCTTTTCAGACCTCTGTCAGTTCTATTCCGATTGCCCGTGGCTCGTCTCCGAAGTGGAGGATTGCACACTGACCGAGGGCTGCCATGCCCGGGTTGACGACTTTCACGCCGGACTCCTCGGCGATTCCCCTCTGCTCATGGATATGGGCACAGCAGACGAGGTCAAAGGAGGTCATGTGCCTGCGGACACTCGCACTTCCCACGTGATTTCCCCCGGCAAGGTCGAGTATCCCGAGGGGCGGGGCATGCGTGACAAGCACGTTGTGCATCCGCCTCTCCATCTTTGCGACGAGGGAGGAGAGGATATCGTCGATCTGCTTGTCCGTCATCTCAAACGGTGTGGAGAATGGTGTCGGGTTGGAGCCCCCTATCCCAGCGAGGGAAATGTTCCCGAGGGTCAGGGAAGAACCGTGGAGGCAGACGCAGTCAGACCGTTCCAGGGCATCCACGGCCTCTTTCGGGTCGCAGTTCCCGGGGACGGCGAATGCAGGGACGTCTATCCGGTCAAAGAGCGATCCGATCGCATCCGCAGGACCCATGTTGGTGATGTCGCCGGCAATGATGATGGCATCCGGTGAAAGTTCGAGGAAAGACTGGATCTTTCCGAACTCACCGTGGAGGTCGGCCAGCAGAAGAACATCTCTCATGTGATTATTCATTCGCAGGGGTTTTTAAAAAAAACTTTTCGTCCTGTCACGCCACGTACCCGTGAGTCTCCCGTCGAGCGCAAGTCTCCCGAGCAGCCTCTCCACGGAAGGGAGAAGCGGGCGAGGGTCCTGGCCTGCGAGGGGTGTTCCGGGCAGGGGGATGAACGCATGCACGTGCACGCGCCCGCGCGATGCAGTCCACCTGATAAACCGTGCGGTCATCTCCTGGTCCTCGTCTGTCTCGCACGGCAGGCCGACGATGAAATCGACGACAGGGACGAGACCTGCATCCACGATGCGGTCGATTGCATTGGCTGCATCTGCCACGGAATGCCCTCTCCGGAGGAGCGAGAGGACCCGGTCGCTTCCGGACTGGGCGCCAATGTGGACCCGCGTGTTGCTGCAGTACGTGGTGATCAGGTCAAGTGCCTCCTCCGTCACCCATTCGGGCCTCACCTCGCTTGGAAACGTTCCAAACCAGATCCTCTGACCGGGAGCCCGGAGTGCGGAGAGGAGGGCCCTGACCCTGTCAAGGCGGGGATGGAGACCATTAGATCCATAGGCAAGGGCGTTTGGCGTCACGAACCGCGCATCGCGGAACCTGCGGGCATCCCGGACGATTGCATCGATGCTCCTGTGACGCATCATTGTCCCAAAGATCCGTGGGGTCTGGCAGTAGGTGCAGGCGTGGGGACACCCGCGCGAGATCTCGATGTACCCTTTCATCCGGGAAAAGGAAGGGTATGCATCGAGGCGGACGCAGGTATCTGCCGCGGAATATCCACCAGACGTCGCAACGCCCGGGGGTGGGGGTAACCCCTTCCCGATGGATGAGAGGAGGGCAGGGAGAGTATATTCCCCCTCTCCGACGACGACGTAATCTGCAACCCGGACAAGATCCGAAGGGCATGCCGTTGCATGCGGGCCCCCCGCGATCGTCACGCAGGGGGCCTTTTCCATCTCGGCGAGGTACCGGGGAAAATTGAGGGAGTTGAGGCTGTAACAGGTCACGTCTCCCTGCGGGGAGTCGACCGGGCGAAGGATGAAGCCCTCCCTCTCGCAGGCTGCGTACAGGGCAGCGTAGGAGTTCCGGGCAGCAGGTATGTACCTCCAGCAGACGTCCATGGGTGCGGGGACGGGGATGAACGGGATTTGTCAGGGAGGAGACCGCAGACTCTTCAGCCCCTCGTCCGGTAGGGGACAACCCGGTCGATGATCGTATACGTCGCACCGGTGTTGAGGGTAACGATCACCTCGAGGCGGTCATCTCCTTTTGTTCCCTGGAATTTCACCTCGGCACCTTTGACCGGTTCAAGGTGCTTCTCTGTGACGCCTCCGTCGGATGTGGTCACGCGGACAAGGATATCCTTTACAGCGATTTGACCTTTTCCGCCTGCAAAGATGACAGATATCGTAGCGTAGATGGGATCCTTCTCGTTGACCTGAATCTCGATGGACTGTTCGGGGGGCAGGGTGACAGTCGGGCCGGTTGATAGGGACCGGTCAGCCGGGCCCGGTCCCCCATAGGGTGCCTCCGGCCGCATGCCGGTGCACCCGGAAAAGGCACTGGCTGCAAGCGCAAGAATCAGGAAAACAATGATTCTGTCTCTCATGGATGAGAGTAAGGAGGGGAGACTCTTGAGTCTATCCCTCTCCCCCGGTCTCCCCTGCCCGCTCCAGTATCTCGACAGATCCGGTGTCCCCGTCGACCCGGAGAGTGTCTCCGTCACGGATCACGGAGAGACCCCCCTCGAGCTGGTCGACGAGCGGGATCTGCCCGATGATCGCACCGACAGCGATGATGGGCTCGGCCTCCGCATTGATCAGCGCCGCCGGCGCCTTCCCGTTCCGGGAGAGGGCATAGAGGATGTAGGATCCAACAGTCGAGCCTTTCCCGTGGGGAAAAACGAGGACCCTTCCGGCAATGGACTGTCCCTCGAGCGGGTGGCCCTTTTCGACGATAATCCCGGTCTCTGGATTCACGCCGGAGAGGAAGGAGATGGGAGCAGGGCTCACAAGCGCCCGCCCTGTCGCGCATCCCCGGGCTATCCCCCTGCCCCTGATGATCACAATCACACCACATAAATGTAGGGAAGTCAAGATATAAGTGTAGCATGGAAGAAAGCGTCATAAAGAACGCCGGAGCCGATACCGAGATAAAAATCCAGCTGAAGATCCAGGATCTCGAGTCCCAGATCCTCGACCTGAAGGTGAGAAACGAGGAGCTCCTGCGGGAGAATGCCCAGCTGAAACGCGAGAACAACCAGCTCAAGCGGATGCCTCTCTTTGTCGCTGTGGTCGTGGATCTCCTCGAGAAGGGAGAGGTCTACCTCCGCCAGCAGGGGAACAACCAGGAGTACCTCACCCATGTGAATGACGAGATATTCCGCCAGCTCAAGCCCGGGACGAAGGTCGCGGTCAACAACGCACTCTCCATCGTGAAGATCGTGGGATCGATATTCGATTCCCGTGTCCGTGTCATGGAACTCGAAGAGTCACCCGATGTGACGTTCAGCCAGATTGGGGGACTCTCGAAGGAGATCGAGGAGGTGCGGGAAGCAGTCGAGTACCCTCTCACGAAACCTGAAATCTACGAGAAGGTCGGCGTCGAACCACCGAAGGGAATCCTCCTGTACGGGCCCCCGGGGACCGGAAAGACACTGATCGCAAAGGCTGTCGCACACCAGGCAAAGGCAACGTTCATCCGCATGTCCGGCAGCGAGCTCGTCCACAAGTATATCGGGGAAGGGGCCCAGCTCGTGCGCGAACTCTTCGCCCTTGCCCGGGAGAGATCCCCTTCCATTGTCTTCATCGACGAGATCGATGCCGTCGGCAGTACCCGGACCAACGATGGTACCTCGGGGAGTGCCGAAGTCCAGAGGACGCTGATGCAGCTCCTCGCCGAGATGGATGGTTTTGACACGAGGGGAGATGTCCGCATCATGGCTGCGACGAACAGGGTCGACATGCTCGACCCGGCCCTGCTCCGCCCGGGCAGGTTCGATCGTGTCATCTCGATTCCCCTCCCGGACGATGCAGGCAGGATGGAGATCCTGAAGATCCACTCGCGGCGGATGACACTGGGACGGGATGTCGATCTCTCTGCCCTTGTGGAGATGACCCGCGGGGCGACGGGAGCAGAACTCCAGGCGATATGCCGCGAGGCAGGGATGAACGCCGTAAGGAGAGAGGCTGACGCGGTCTCCCAGGAAGATTTCCTCGATGCCGCAAGAAAAGTCAGGAATGAACAGACACCCGACCTCCGCATGTACATCTGACACCCCCGTTCTCTTTTTTTTTGATGGGACGGGGACATGTGGCAGGACTCATCACCCCTCGTTCCTCCGCAACCTATTCACGCCGGCAGGAGTACCTTCCTGACAGGTGACCCATGCGCCTTGTCCTCGTCCCCCGGGAAGGAGTCGACCTGTACTCTGAACTCCTCGCATCGGAGACGAGCCGGGAGGCACTCCGGTTCTACCAGCCGGAGAGGACCCCTGCAGGGGTCGAGGTGACCGTCGCATCCCTCGGAAGTGCGCTCTCCCTCGTATCTGACCTGAGGTGGTACGTCCGCCGGTACATGCATGACGTGATCTTCGAGGTTGCTCCCGGAACCTTCTGCACTGCCGAGATTGCACGGAAGATCTATGAGGAGAGGGAACCCGTCCTGCAGAAGGGGTGGAAGTTCCGGCGGGTCTACACGTTCCGGGCGGGAAGTCTTGTCTCCGATGAGCCAATGGACCCCGGCAGGATAAATGGGGAAAAAGAGGAAAATACAGGGGCGACCGGGACATTAAGAGTCGAAGTCTGGTGCACGAAAGACCAGTTTTTCGGGAGAAGAGGGAGTGATCGGGAGGATCCCCCGGTCACTTCTTCGTGACCTTCTCTTCGCGGAGTACCTTCTTTGCAATGATGAAGATGATAAACGCGACGATGATGAAGTAGATCAGGTCCGAGAGGAACTGCCCCCAGCTTATCACGATCGGCCCGAGGGATAGTTTTGCCGTCTGCCATTCCCCGCCCGGGATGAAGAACGTGATGACAGGCATGACGATGTTGTCGACAAGGGATTTGACGAGCTGGTTTGCGGCAAGGCCCATGATGAAGGCTATGGCGAGCCCGATGACCTTGTATTCGTACAGGAATTCCATGAATTCACTAAAGAGGCTCATATAATCATCTACCAGAGATTACGGGCAACTCTATTTAATTTTTGCGATCGGTCGGCAATCCTTGAGGCAGCAGAAAAAAAGAAAACGGAGAGAATGGCATTTTTTTTGGAAAATAAAATTGGATAAGCGAAAAATTCAGGCAAACATTGCGCCGTATCCGCTCCTGACGACATGGCGCTCGAAGTCCTGCCCGATCTTCTCTATTGCGTCGAGGAAATCCTCCCTTGACACGGCATCCCTCTCGCGCCGGATGGCAAACATGCCCGCCTCCATGCAGATCGCCTTGAGATCGGCCCCGTTCTTCCCCTCTGTCAGGCCGGCGATCTCTTCGAGGTTCACATTCCGGTCAAGGCTCATCTTCCGCGTGTGGACCCGCAGGATGGCGACCCGGCCCTGGACATCCGGGAGGGGGATCTCGATGATGCGGTCGAACCTGCCCGGGCGGAGAAGGGCACGGTCGAGGATATCGATCCGGTTGGTTGCACCGATGATCTTGACGTCCCCCCTCCGCTCGAAACCGTCCATCCCGGCAAGCAGCTGCATCAGCGTGCGCTGGACCTCGCGATCGCCCGAGGTGGTGGACTCGGTGCGGGACGCACCGACCGCATCGATCTCGTCGATGAAGATGATCGTCGGGGCCTTCTTCTTTGCAAGGTCGAAGAGTTCCCGGACGAGGCGGGCCCCCTCCCCGATGTACTTCTGGACCAGCTCGGAGCCAACGACCCGCAGGAAGTGCGCGTTGGTCTCGTGTGCCACGGCACGGGCAAGCAGGGTCTTACCGGTCCCGGGGGGACCGTGGAGGAGTACGCCCTTTGGAGGCTCGATCCCGACGCGTTCGAAGAGTTCCGGCCTTTTCAGGGGGAGTTCCACTGCCTCGCGGATCTCGTTTATCTGCGGATCGAGACCGCCGATGTCTGCATACGTCTCATCAGGGCTCTCGATGACCTCCATCCCGTAGACCTGGGCATCGTAGCTCTCCGGGAGAATGTCGATGACCGCAAGGGACTGCTGGTTTAGGGTGCAGCGGACGCCGGGCTTCAGCTTTTCCGGGTCGATGCACATCGAACTCCTGACCATGAACCGGGGCCCTGCGCTGCTCCTCACAACCACCCTGCCGTTGTCGAGCACATCCGTGATCGTCCCGATGATGAGCGGAGGGCTCCGCAGCTGCTCGATCTCGCTCTTGAGCTTCCGGACTTCCCTCTCGTACCGGATCTTCTGCGTCTCGATGTACCTCTTGTCGGATTCTATCTGGCGAATCTGCTCCCGCAATTCCAGGTTGCGGGTCTCCATGTGGGTGACCCGGTCAAGGAGGTAGCGGTAGAGCTCCTCGGGGTTCTGTGGCTCCTGGGATTGGCGGGCACTTTCCACCATTTTTCTGCCTCGATTAAGTATATAGGGAAAAATGTCTATAAAGATGTTTGCGACGTGTATGCAGTGCGAGATGTGCGGGGCCAGGATTCAGGGACAACCAAAGACTGTCCGGGTGGAAGGAGCAGTCCTCGAGGTCTGTGCCCAGTGTGCCCGCTATGGTACTGAGATTCCCAAAGTCCAGAGTCCCACACTGCGGGCAGGGATGCCCCCTCGCGCGACCGTGACACCCCCGGAGAGGAGGAAGAAGGATGTCTTTGACTTCATCGAGGGGGAGATCGTCGAGGACTACGGGGAGAGGATCCGCACTGCGAGGATGGAGAGGGGCTGGTCCCAGAAGGATCTTGCGATGCAGCTCAAGGAGAAGGAACTCCTGATCAAGAAGATCGAGAAGGGCGACCTCATCCCCGAGGACGATGTCAGGAAGAAACTCGAGAAGGCATTAAACATCCGCCTCATCGACTCTTCATCCCCGGAGGAGGGTGGGCGGGCGGGTGGCAGGGTCGTTCCGACCCTCGGGGATGTCATCTCCCTGAAAAAGGTCAAAAAGTGAGGCCTCCCTGATCACTTTTATATATACCGACAGACAATTTTATTTTTCAATGCAAGGTGAGTGTTTTTTCGCCTGTGAGTGTTTTTATCTCTCCTAGCGACGCCTCTTGCATGAGAAGACCCTGCATCTGCAGGAGAGAAACTGTTCTTGGGCATTCCCCGGAAAGAGCTGTTGCTCCGGCAGGGGTCTGGACCTATTCTGGTTATTTCTGGTATTTTAACTAGTCCATCGGCCGTTTTTCAAAAAATGTGCCTGATGGACGGGAGAATCATGATGAGAGGAAAAGAAATCCGTCTGGAAAGGATCATGGACCGGAACACCGGCAGGACGATCATCGTCCCGATGGACCATGGCGTCACGAACGGGCCGATCGAGGGACTGATAGACCTCGGGCGTGCCGTCGACCTTGTCGCGGAAGGAGGTGCAAACGCGGTCCTCGGCCACGTGGGGCTCTCCCTCCACGGGCACAGGAGGAGCGGGAGGGATGTCGGCCTCATCCTCCACCTCTCGGCGAGCACGTCCATCGGGCCCGACCCGAACGAGAAGGTCATCGTCAACACCGTCACGAACGCGCTGAAGATGGGTGCGGATGCCGTCTCGATCCACGTGAACATCGGGGCCGACTCGGAGGCCCGGATGCTTGCCGATCTCGGTCGCATTGCAGTCGACTGCATGGAGTGGGGAATGCCCCTCCTCGCGATGATGTACCCGAGGGGGCGAAAGATCGAGAACGAACACGCAGTCAGCCACGTCAGCCTTGCGGCGCGGGTCGCAGCAGAGCTCGGGGCCGACATCGTCAAGACCGTGTACACGGGAGACCCCGACAGCTTCAGGGAGGTGACGAGGGGATGCCCCGTTCCCGTCGTTGTGGCAGGGGGGAGCAGGACGAGCGACCTTGCAACGCTTGAGCTGATCGAGGGGGCAATGGAAGGAGGTGCGGCCGGGATATCGATCGGGCGGAATGCCTTCCAGCACCCGACACCTGACCGGTTCATCGCTGCCGCTGCCGAGATCGTGCACAGGGGAAAGACAGCTGAGGAAGCGTACAGGATACTCAAGGAGGAGAGAAGATGATTGGCAAAGAGATTCGCATCGAGCGTATCATGGACCGGAACACGGGCCGGTCTGTCATCGTGCCCATGGACCACGGGTTCACGCTGGGCCAGATCGAGGGATTGAAGGACATGACGAGGACCATCTCCGAGGTGAGCGAGGGGGGTGCAAACGCCATCGTCCTCCACAAGGGGATTGTCAGGAGGGGTCACCGGAGAAAAGGAAGGGACATCGGGCTTATCGTGCACCTCTCGGGAAGCACATCGTTGAACCCTGACCCGAATGACAAGGTGCTGGTCTGCACGGTCGAAGAGGCGATCGCGCTCGGGGCGGATGCCGTCTCGATCCACATCAACCTTGGGGCACCAAACGAGTCAAAGATGCTCGAGTCTGCCGGCATGATTGTCAAAGACTGCAACCGGTGGGGCATGCCCCTCCTCGTGATGATCTACCCGAGGGGCAAGGGGATCAACCCCACGGCACCCGAGACCGTCGGTCACTGCGTCAGGGTGGCCGAGGAGCTCGGTGCCGACCTGATCAAGACCAACTACACGGGAGACCCGGAGTCGTTTGCCGACATCGTATCCGCCTGCTCTGTCCCGGTCTTCATCGCAGGTGGAGAGAAAGCCGGCGACCTCGAGACGCTCCAGATCATTCGCGATTCCGTCCGGGCCGGAGGGGCGGGTGTCTGCGTAGGCCGGAACGCATTCCAGAGGGAAGACCCCCGTGCATTCGTGGAAGCTCTCTGCAGGGTTGTGCACGAGGAGATGGATCCCCGGAGAGCACTCGAGGGGTCCTGAATGAAGGAGTTCTGGGTCGATGCCCGGCCATTCAGGAAGGAGATAGCAACGGCCGCCCTCGAGTCAGGGGCCGGGACGATTGTTGCCGACTCTGCCGGCCAGGTGAAAAGCCTCGGCAGGATCCGGGTCGTTGCACCGGACGGTGACCTCGTTCCTGGAAAGGATGTCTTTGAGGTCTGCATTTCGGGAAAGGAGACCGAGGAACTGGCCGCAGAGAAGGCACGGGAAGGCTATGTCATCGTCGATGCCGATGACTGGAAGGTGATCCCCCTCGAGAACCTCGTTGCCCAATCTGACCGGATCATCGCCCGGGTGACCTCCGCGGCAGAGGCAGCCGTTGCCCTCCAGGTCCTCGAGAAAGGGGTTGCCGGGGTACTCCTCGCCACGGAGAACCCCTCTGTCGTCCGGGAGACTGCAGCACTCGTCCATGCCGGTCAGGAACAGGTCACCCTCGTCCCGTTCACCGTCACGGCGATAAAACCTGTGGGAATGGGCGACAGGGTCTGCGTCGATACCTGTTCTCTCCTCACGGAGGGCGAGGGTCTCCTCGTCGGGAACACATCGTCAGCCTTCCTCCTCGTCCATGCAGAGACGCTCGAGAATCCCTACGTTGCACCACGGCCTTTCCGTGTCAATGCCGGGGCTGTCCATGCATACATTCTCTCGGGAGGCGAAAAGACCCGGTACCTCTCGGATATCTCGTCCGGGGACAGGGTTCTCGTGGTGGGCAGCGACGGCTCGGCCCGCGAGGTGACGGTCGGTCGCGTCAAGATCGAAAAAAGACCCCTCCTCCTCGTCGAGGCAGAGGCCGGAGGGCTCCCCTGCAGTCTCATTCTCCAGAACGCCGAGACGATTCGACTCGTCTCCGGCGACGGGACAGCAATCTCGGTTGTGGAGCTGTCACCCGGCGACACCGTGCTCGGGTGCGTGAAAGAGGCGGGGAGGCACTTCGGGATGGCTGTCAGGGAGAGCATCGTGGAGAAGTGATCGCGGGTGAAAGTGGGAATCATCGGCGGGACCGGGAAGATGGGGACGTTCTTTTCCGGTGTCTTCTCCCGGACAGGTCACGATGTCCTCGTCTCGGGGAGGAAGACAAAGATCCGGGATGCAGACATTGCCCGGCAGTGCGATGTTGTCATGGTATCGGTTCCCATCCGGGATACCGTCAGCGTGATCGGGAAGGTATCGCCCCTTCTCCTGGAAGATCAGATATTCTGCGACCTGACGTCCCTGAAGGTGGCACCTGTCAGGGCAATGCTCCAGTCACGCGCAAAGGTTGTGGGTCTCCACCCCATGTTCGGCCCGTCGGTGGAGAGCCTGCGTGGCCAGACGATCATCGCAACCCCTGCCCGCTGCGATGAAGAATCCCTCGGGAGACTTCTTTCGGTCTTCTCCTCGCAGGGGGCACGGATCACGGTCACGACTCCCGGGGAGCACGACAGGATGATGGCAGTCGTGCAGGGACTGACCCACTTTCTCTCGCTTGCAATGGCTGAAACAATGCGCAGGCTGAACATGTCGCCGGAAGAGACGCTCTCCTTCATGAGCCCGGTCTACCAGATCGAGCTCTGTCTTGTGGGAAGACTGCTCTCGCAGGACCCTGAGCTCTATGCCGACATCCTCACGCTCAACCCCCATGTCCCGGCTGTCCTCTCGGCATGCGAGGAGTCTGCGGCAGCGCTTCAAGAGATCCTCGCGGAGGGGGACAGTGACCGGTTCAGGCGGTTTTTCCTTGAGAATGCAAAGAATTTCGGAGACTACTGCAGGAGGGCGGCAGGAGAATCGGACATGCTGATCAGGGCCATGGTGAGGGAGTGATGCGGGTCTTTGCCCTGGGACCGGAGGGGACATTCAGCCACGAGCTCGGCCTCCGCCTCTTTGGGGATTCTCTCGTCCTCGTTCCCACAATCAGGAGAATCTTCGAGGCAGTCGAGAGAGGGGAGGGCGATGGCCTCGTCCCGCTCGAGAACAGCGAGGCCGGGGGAGTTGGGGCATCGCTGGACGGTCTGCTCACCCACAGGGTTCTGATCACGGGCGAGACCTGCGTCACCGTGCATCACCATCTCGTCTCGCTCGGGCCGCTCGGGGAGGCTGACGTCCTCTTCGTCCACCCCCAGGCGCACGAGCAGTGCAGCGATCTCGTCGAGGAACTGGGAATCCCTGTCGTCCACACGTCCAGCAATGCCCAGAGCGCACGCGAGCTTATCCGCACCGGCAGGGGGGCAGCGATCGTCCCGAAGATGACGGCGCTCCTCCATGACCTCCCCATCCGGAAGGCCTGCGTCGAGAATAACGACCAGAACGTGACGCGGTTCGTCGTGATATCGAGCAGACCCTATGCAGGAGACCGGGCTGTCAAGGGGAGCATCATCGTCGACCCGCGGGAGGACAGGGCGGGCCTGCTCCACGACATTCTGGGCGTCTTCTCGAGGAGGGGGATCAACCTGACCCGGATCGAGTCCCGGCCCTCGAAGCGGGGTATGGGAAGTTACGTCTTCTTCATCGATTACCAGTACACCGGGGATAATGCGCTCTCGGCCCTCGGGGAGCTTGCGACGATGACGGCCGTCCGTGACCTCGGACGGTACCCCATCCTGGAGGTTCCGGAATGGACGTGACGCTCCGGAGAACCGGGCCCGTGGACTGCACGTTCACTGCCCCTCCCTCGAAGAGCTATACCCACCGCGCTCTCATCGCCGCAGCTCTTGCAGACGGGGAGTCGCGGATCTCTGATCCTCTCGTATCGGATGACACGGAGGTGACCCTGCAGGCACTTCGGTCGATGGGAATACCGATGGAGAGAGAGGGGTGCGATCTCCGCGTGGAAGGCAGGGGGGGATCACTCTCCTGCCCGGACGGGCTCGTCATCGATGCAGGGGAGTCCGGGACGAGCATGCGGCTCCTCTGCTCTGTCGCCCTCCTATGCAGGCGCCCTGTCACCCTCACCGGTTCGAAGCGGATGAAGGAGAGACCTATCGGCCCCCTCGTCCGTGCCTTGAGAGAACTCGGCGGGAAGGCTGAGTTCCTCGGGGCCGAAGGCTATCCCCCCGTCAGGGTCCGTGGACCGATCGCGGGAGGCGATGCCGGGATCGATGCCGGATTGAGCAGCCAGTTCGTCTCTTCCATCCTTCTCGTCGCACCGTATGCGGAAAATGAGGTCTCAATCACGCTCACGGGCCCTGTCGTCTCGCCGTCCTACATCGACGTGACGATCAGCGTGATGGATGCATTCTCTGTTGGAGTGAACCGCGAGGGCTACCGGAGGTTCGTTGTCCCTGCCGGGCAGCGTTTCCGGCCGGCGGGGTACCGCATCGAGGGGGACTACTCCTCGGCATCGTACTTCTTTGCCCTCGCCCCCCTCTGCGGAGGGCGGGTCACTGTCAGAAACCTCAACCCGCATTCAGCACAGGGTGACCGCGCGTTCCTCTCCTGCCTCGAGCGGATGGGTTGCCGGGTCCTGCACGGGACGGACGCAATCGAGGTCTCCTCTGACGGGCACATCGAGGGAATCGCCGCAGACATGAGCTCGTCGCCGGATACGGTCCAGACGCTCTGCATGGTAGCAGCACGGGCACGCAGTCCCACGCGGATCACTGGTGTCGGCCACCTCCGGTTCAAGGAGAGCGACCGGCTCGCGGAGACGGCCCGGCTCCTCTCAGGGCTTGGGGCCGGAGTGCGGGTTGACGAGGGTTCGATCACCATCATCCCCGCTCCCCTGCACGGCGGCGAGATCGACCCGGGGTCCGACCACAGGACCGCGATGAGCTTTGCAGTGCTTGGTCTTGCGATAGGAAATCTAAAGATAAAGAACGCGGAATGTGTCAGTAAATCGTTCCCGGGGTTCTGGGAACAGCTCTTCCGGCAGGGGCTCGTATGAATGTCGTCCTGATAGGTTTCCGCGGCACGGGAAAGACAGCGGCCGGGCACATTCTTGCCCGTCTCCTCGGTGTCCCGTTTTACGATACGGATGCGCTCATCGAGGAGAAGGCCGAAGCGCACGTCCACGAAATTTTCGAAGAGATCGGCGAGGAGGGATTCCGGAGGCTGGAGAGGGAGGTGATTGCCTCCCTCCCACCCGGTCCCTGTGTCATTGCTACCGGGGGCGGCACGGTCCTCCTTCCCGAGAACGTGGAGCACCTCCGCCGGGGCAGGACCGTCATCCTCCTGCAGGCAGACGCAGCGACCATCGAGAAACGGATCAGGGACACGACGCGGCCACCCTTGACGGCCATGGGACTGCGTGCAGAGATCGAGCACCTCCTTGCCGTCCGGCGCGATGCGTACGTCAGTGCCGCCGATATCTGCGTCGATACGAGTGCGAGGAGCGCAAACGAGGTTGCAATCCACATCAAGCGCATCCTCGGGGAAGGGTCCGTTCCCGTGGAGGGGATGGAGAGGGCCGCCCGCGCGATAGCCCGGTCAGGGATACCGGGAGACGAGGCAGAAACCCTGCTTGGGAAGGTCAGGGAGATCCCGGCCAACCCCACGCTCCGTTTCTACGGGGTTGCCGGGTACCCGAGCCTCCACAGCAGGAGCCCCCGCCTCTATCAGCAGCTCTTCTCCTACTTCGGGCTCAACGCCCACTACATCCGTTTCCATGACCCGTCTCTCTCGAGGATCCTCTCCCTTGCTGCCGACCTTGACGTGCGGGGTCTCTCCGTGACAATCCCGTTCAAGCAGGAGGTGCTCTCCGCAATCGAGCATCCTGACAGGCACTGCGCCGCAATCGGGGCGTGCAACACCGTTCTCTTCTGCGGCGGGAAGAGTTTTGGGTACAACACGGACTGGGTGGCCATCCGCGACGCCCTCGGCGGGGAGGAGGGGAAGTCAGCAGTCGTGCTCGGCGCGGGGGGTGCGGCAGCGGCCGCTGCCTATGCCCTCGTCTCGCTCGGCATGGAGGTCACGATCCTGAACAGGACAGAAGAGAAGGCAGCCCTCCTCGCCCGGCGCTTTGGGTGCTCTTCCGGCGTTCCCCGCGACTTCGACCGGATCAGGCCGGCGGTCGTCGTGAATGCGACCCCGGTCGGGATGGAACCGGACAGGGGCAGCCCGCTCGCCCGCGACCAGCTGCGCTCCGGCATGACCGTCTTTGACCTCGTCTACACGCCGCCCGAGACGCCCCTCCTGAAAATGGCAGGAAACGCCGGGTGCAGGGTCATCTCCGGCAGGGAGATGTTTGTCAGGCAGGCGCAGGCCCAGTTCCGTCACTTTACCGGGATCGATGCCCCGCTCCACATGATCCGGGAGATGATGGGGTGAACACGTTCGGAAAGAACCTCCGTGTAACAACGTTCGGGGAGAGCCACGGGCCGGCCCTCGGGGCGGTCATCGACGGCTGTCCGCCGGGCCTTGCGATATCAGGAGAGGAGATCCAGAGGGATCTCGGGAGGAGGCGCCCCGGGGTCCACCCCTACGCCACCCCGAGGAAGGAGGAGGACAGGGTCGAGATCCTCTCGGGCGTGTTTCTCGGCCGGACGACCGGGACTCCCCTCTGCCTCCTGATCAGGAACACGGACGCGCGGTCGTCTGACTACGGAAAACTCGAGGATATCTTCCGGCCGGGCCACGCCGACTACACGTACCACCGGAAATACGGGTTCAGGGACTTCCGTGGCGGGGGACGGAGCTCCGGGCGCGAGACGGTCGCGCGGGTGGCCGCGGGAGCTGTGGCCCGGAAGTTCCTTGCAGGGAAGGGGGTTTTGATCCTGAGCCGCATCATCGAGGTGCACGGCGCCACGTCACCGGATGAGATGGAGAAAGAGATCGCGATGGCTGCCGAGAGGGGCGACTCCGTCGGTGGTATCGTCGAGGTGACCGCGACCGGTTGCCCTCCGGGGCTTGGGGATCCCGTCTTTGGAAAGCTCGATGCCCTCATCGCGATGGGAATGATGAGCATCGGCGCGGTCAAGGGAGTCGAGATCGGCGATGGGTTTGCCTCTGCACGGATGCTCGGGAGCGAACACAACGACCAGATGGATGCGGGAGGTTTTCTTTCAAACCATGCCGGGGGTATCCTCGGTGGGATCAGCACCGGTGCGGATATCGTCGTCCGGATCGCGGTCAAACCGACGCCATCCATCTCCCGGGAACAGAGGACTGTGGATATTCTCGGCAGGGAGAGGACGATCTCTGTCTTTGGCCGCCATGACGCGTGTATCGTTCCCCGGATCGGCCCTGTCGCAGAGGCGATGCTCGCCCTCGTCCTTGCCGATGCGTTCCTTGAGCAGGAGATGATCCGTCCGGCGGGTGCTGACCGGGTGGAAAGCCTATATTCCCCGTGATAGAGAGAGTATGGAGGTTCCGGGAATGAAAGGATAGTCCCGGATCCGTTCCGGCAGGTGTGGAATTGAGAGAGAGAAAAGCAGAGAGGAGTCCTCCCCGGGGGACCGGGCTACCCGTTCTCCTCGTAACGGGCCTTCTCCTCCTCTCTTCCGGGTGCGTGTCCGTGCTCACCCAGACGGGAGAAGGGGCAGGCAGTGACGGGAGCGGGAACGCGACGGCCATGAGGGCGGTCCTTATCCGGCAGGACGCAGACTGGGGATTCTCCCGTGGCTGCACATGGGAGACAGCCTTCCAGGTCTCCAACCCCGGCATGACTGAGGAGCGGAACGTCTATCTCCACGTGGAACTCGTCAACGCAGGCACGGGGGCAGTCCGGGATGCAAAGGACCTCTACCTCGGGACGATTCCTCCCGGCGGGGAGAGGGTCGTCACGATAGAGCTCGACGGGGAATGCCTGAAGGAATATACCGTCCGCGCCATCCCCGTCACCCGCGGCCCGTGAGCAGGGCTGGCTGGTTTCCGGGGAGCGGGGGAACCGATCACTCTTTTTTTTGGTTTTCCGGTTGGTCGAAAGATACTCCCGGAGATTTTTCAGGGAAACCCGTGTGAGAATGAGACCGGGAACTCTCCCCGTTCCTGTCGGGTCCGGGGAGATGATAATCCTGCAGGTCAGAGGAACGGATCCAGGATCTCGCGTGCACGGGAGACATGCATCTGTCCCTCGGCAACCGGTCTTCCCGCGTGACAGAAGAGGAAGGACGACCCGAAGAACGGCAGCATAAGCCTCGCGAAGGAGAAGCGTGCACCCATGGTGCTCGTGATGATCGGTTTTCCGGCGTGCAGCGTGAAGGAGAGGAGGGAAAGGACGTCATCCCCGGACCCGGGGCTCACGACAATTTTGGGGATATCTCCGTAGGAGGAGAGGTCCTCTCGTATTGCCTCGAGTGCCCCTGCATCCGGCATCGATTCGGTGTGGTATGATGCAATCACCACTTTTCCCCTCTCCCGCAGGAGGGGCGCGAAGTCCCTGAACTCTCTCTCCACGTCGACGTAACGGGCATACGGGAGCAGGGGCTGCAGGAGGTCCCACCACTCCTCCGGGCTTCCCTGGAACATGCCCCCCTCATGCGAGCTCCGCACCGTCAGGATCAGGGGAACGGGGATGTTCCGGAACGTGTTTTTTCCCTCCCCGCTCGAGATGGGGCCCGTGAGATCGAGGCGGATCTCGAGGAGATCAGCTCTTCCTGCAAGGGCTGCCGGGATGAATGCTGGATCAGGGATGGATGCCACGAACTGCATCAGGAAATCTTTGCGGGGCAGGAGTCTTTAACCTGATACCCGCTGATCTTTTTTTTATGAGCGATCCCGGGAGGGAAGGGGAAACCGGGAGAGTCCCGGAGCTCCTTGCACCTGCAGGGTCCATGGAATCTCTCCGGGCTGCCATTGCCGCGGGAGCAGACGCAGTGTACCTCGGGGGGAAGCGGTTTGGCGCAAGGCACTATGCTCCAAATTTCTCTCCCGGAGAGATGCAGGAGGCAGTCGATGCGGCCCACCTCCACGGCGTACGCGTGTACGTGACGGTCAATACCCTGATCAGGGAGTGCGAGCTTGCCGATGCTCTCTCCTGCCTCCGGGACCTCTCCGGCATGGGTGTCGACGGGGTGATCCTCCAGGACACGGGACTCCTCTCCCTTGCACGGCGATCCCTCCCGGATCTCCCCCTCCACGCGTCCACGCAGGCAACGATTGCGACCCCTGCGGGTGTCGCATGGGCGAAGAGAGCCGGGTATTCCCGGGTAATCCTCCCCCGGGAGCTTTTACCGTCACAGCTCGATGAGATCCTTGCCATCCCCCGTGACGGAAGACCGGAGATCGAGGTCTTCGTGCACGGGGCGCTCTGCTATTCCTACTCGGGCCAGTGCCTGCTCTCGTCCCTCATCGGCGGGAGGAGCGGGAACAGGGGGATGTGCGCACAGCCCTGCAGGAAGCCCTACAGGCTCGTGCAGGTGACAGGCGGGAAAGGGGGTGCGGGACCGGAAATCCGGGTCATCCCCACGCAGGAGAGGTTCCTTCTCTCGACGCGTGACCTCTGCTGCTACCGGGGCCTTCCGGATATCGCGAGGCGGGATATTGCCGCCCTGAAGATCGAGGGAAGGATGCGGTCTGCCACCTACGTCGCCATTGTTGTCCGGGCATACCGCAGGGCGCTCGATGCGCTGCTGGCAAAAAAGAACCACGTCTTTTTGGAAGACGAGGAAGCGATGGCCATTGCATTCAGCAGGGGCTTTACCCGCGGATACATCCTCGGGGAGACGTCCGTCATGGGGAGGAGTGCCCCGGGGAACAGGGGGCTCTTCCTCGGGGTGGTACGTTCGACCGGAGGAGGAGATGGCCTGCTCGTTTCGGCTGTCACGCAGACGGTTCCTGCCCCTGGCGATGGCATTCTCGTGACCGGGCCCGGTGGCGCTATCCGGGCCGGCCAACTCCTGAAGTCCCGGTGCAGGAGGGAGAAGGGCGATCTCCTCCTCCCTGTGCCTGCCCGGGGCGCCCGGCCCGGAGACAGCGTATTTCTCACCCGGAGCAGGCTCTGCCGGGAGAGGATGAGATCCATCGTGGGCGGCGAGAGGGTGCGCCATCCCGTCCCGGTCAGCCTCTGGCTGCGTGTCCATCCCGGTGAACCGGTTGGCTGGAGAGCGACGCTCATGCATCCCCGGAGGGGACGGATCACCCTTTCCGGGTCCGTGGAGGCAGTTCCCCATGCGGCACGGACAAGACCGCTCTCCCCGGAGATGATCCGTGCAAGGTTCGAAAAGACCGGAGATTCCCCTTTTTATCTCTCCGATATCTCCGTCGAGACGTCTGGAGACGCATTCCTGCCCATCTCCTCCCTCAACGGGGTGAGGAGGGAGATCCTCGACCGGATAAAGGAGGAATGGATTCGATCGTTTTACCCTGCGCCCTCAAAGAGAGAGCGTGCCCATGCCGCTGTCGCCGCGGTGATCAGGGAGAGGGGGCTTCTTCCGGCATCCGCGCCCCCGTCCCCGGTTCGCAGGGAACCGGTCATCCTTTCGGTCTACTGTGCCACGCTTGGGGAACTGGAGGAGGCGTGCAGGCAGAAGGCTCCCTTGATCTGCTTCGAGCCAACCGCATCGGAAGGGGATCCCGACTGTATCCCCGATGTGAGGGAAGGGTCTGCGAGGTGCAGGGCAGCAGGGGTCTTTTTTGCATGGATGTGGCCCCGGGTGGCACCGCCGGCGTTCGTCCGGGAGATGCTTGAAAAACTCCCCCGCCTCTTCCGGGAAGGTATCGGGCGGGTCATGGTGAGCGAGGCCGGGCTTGCAGAAGCCATCTGCGGGCACGTTCCGGGAATGGAGGTGTATGGCGGTTCCGGCCTGAACATCACCAATGCAGAAGCCGCTCTCTTCTTCCACCCACCCGTCTCCCGGTTCACCCTCTCGCATGAGATCCCGCGGGACGACATCCCTCTCCTCGTATCCCGTGCAGAGAAAATGTGCCCGTCAATCTCCTTCGAGGTCGTCTGCCAGGGCACGATCGAGGCGATGGTGAGCAAAAACAGGCTCCTTTCAGACCTCTTGGGTAATACGCCCGTTAATTTCCAGGATGGCTCTTTTGGTCTGGAGGACGGGACGGGACGTATCTTTCCGGTGTACGAGGACAGGCTCGGGAGGACGAGGATCCTCAATGCCGTGGAGACGACGCTTATCGATTACGTCCCATTCCTTGTGGCAGCTGGTGTCCGTTCGCTTGCAATCGATGCACGGCGCCGGGGGGTCGCATACGTCAGGGAGGTTGTCCCTGCATACGGGGAGGCGATCGCCCTCGCCTGCTCAGGGATACACGATCCCGAAAGGATGGCCTGCCTGAAGGAGAGAATCCGGCATGTTGCGTGGGGAGGGCTCACTGCAGGGCACTTCCTCCGGTCTTCCCTCTGATGAAAAGTTCCCCGCGCTGCATCAGAATAGGTTTTCCCCTCCCGGAACCATACATCCTCCTGACAGGAGAAGACACATGCCAAAGCCCTTCATTCTCATCAACCTCAAGACATACAGCGAGGGATCCGGCCAGAGGGCCCACAACATCGCCGGTGCTGCAGAGCAGGTGGCTGACGAGTCCGGCGTGGAGATCGGTATTGCCCCAAGTTTCATGAACATCCACCCTCTCTCCATGCATTACTCCCTGCCGGTCTATTCCCAGCACGTTGATGCATCACCGCCGGGTGCGCATACAGGCGCGGTCACGGTCGAGGCGGTAAAGGAGGCCGGGGCAGTTGGTTCGCTCGTGAACCACTCGGAACGGCGCCTGACCCTTGCAGACATCGAGGCAGCTGTCGCCCGGCTCCGGGAGGCGGGGCTTGCCTCGGTCGTATGCACGAACAACGTGGCAACGAGTGCTGCGGCAGCAGTTCTCCGCCCGGATTTCGTTGCCATCGAACCACCGGAGCTGATCGGGGGAAATGTATCCGTTTCGTCAGCAAACCCCGGGATCATTTCGGGAACGGTCGAGGCCGTGAGACATGTGAACCCCACCGTCCGGATCCTGACAGGAGCCGGTATCCATTCCGGCACGTGCGTGAAGACAGCTCTTGACCTCGGGACGGACGGTGTTCTCCTCGCATCGTCTGTTGTGAAGGCAAAGGCCCCGGTTGCCGTCCTGCGAGACCTCGTCTCCCTCCTCTAGTGGTTACGGACAAGGGATATCAGGTCATGGGTCGTGATGACACCAGCGACCCGTCCCCTCTCCATGATGAGGACGGCATGGTGCTGTTCGAGGATCCGGATCACGGTCTCGATGTCAGTATCTTTCGGGACGGTAGGGAAACCCGGTTCCATGTAGTACCTGACCTCGTCTCCCGGTGCCCGGTGCATTGCCCTGTCATTGATGGCATTTAAAATGGCCGCTTCCGAAACGCACCCGACGGGAGTTTCGCCCTCGAGGACCGGGACCTGCGAAATCCCGTGTTTCTCCATGATGTCTGCTGCGCGTGTGATGGGGTCGTTGATGCCGACTGAGATGACGGGAGTGTGCATGATACGCCCTGCAGTGATACGCGGCCTCTCCACTGCATTCAGGACATCCACGATCTTTTTCAGGGTGCTCACCCGGGGGTCGACGCTCCCCCTCTCGATCCGGGCGACCATCGACTGGCTGATCCCTGCCTTCTCAGCGAGCTCCGCCTGTTTCAGTCCGAGGAGTTCCCTGCGGGCCCGTATCTCTCCAGGTGTCGGGATGTGCATGGGGTGTAATTACCCTGGTGCATTGCAGGGGATAAAATTAATGCAGCAAAGAGATTCGTGGAGTGGGAGGAGTAAGCCCCCTTCTGTTCGGTGCGGCATTCAGCTGTGCGCCATACCCGGGCAGGGAGCTGAGCAGCCCATGTGCCCTGTTCTGGCTTGCACCCGCAGGGATTCGCCGTTTCATCGCATCCTGACCCTGCGCGTCAGCGACCGGTGGCGGTTCCTGTCGGGAACCGTCGCCGGATCGCCCCGGAAAGGGGCTCTGTCGCATCATTGCTCGGGGCAGGCCGTGTCGTTTCTGTGCCATTGCCGTGACTCTCGCCACCCGCACTTGCGTGACGGCTGCGTGCTCAGCAGGTGGGGGGACTTTCCTCAGCAGCAGCGTTCTGCCACCGTCGGCCGCACTCTCCCTCTCCCTATATAATTCAGCAGCACCTTATATACACCTGATGGAAGTGCTCAGCCCGGACGAGGGCCGCATCGCGATACAGCTTGCCCGTGCCGTCCTCGAGGAGAGGATTGGGAGAAAGAAGGTTGATTTTCCCAGACTCCCTCCCGTTTTCCAGGAAAAGCGCGGGGTCTTCGTGACGCTGAAGAAGGGGGAGGATCTCCGCGGATGTATCGGGTTTCCGACACCCGTGTATCCCCTCGGAGAGGCCATCCGCGGGGCCGCACTCGCCGCGGCTCTGGAGGATCCACGGTTCCCCCCGGTTGGGCCCGGCGAGCTTTCGCAGGTCAGGCTGGAAGTGACGGTCCTCTCGGTCCCTGTTCTGCTCTCCTGCAGGGCAGCCGAGCGGCCGGAGAAGATCAGGGTCGGGAGCCACGGGCTCATCGTGAGGAGGATGGGACGTTCCGGCCTCCTCCTCCCCCAGGTGCCGGTCGAGTGGGGATGGGATGCGGTGGAGTTCCTTGACCACACGTGCCTCAAGGCCGGCCTGCCGCGGGGGTGCTGGAAGGACGAGGCAACGGAGGTCTACACGTTCGAGGGGCAGATATTCTCGGAGTGAAAGAGAGGGCTCTGCCGGGGAATCGATCAGGGATGCCGGGAGAGATCCGGGGCGTGAGAGAAAGGACAATTTTTTTTCGAGGCACGCGTGACGGGAAAAGGAATGCGATGGTAAGGGGAGGCTGCATGCAATGACCATTCTTTTCGAGGTGCTCGAGGAGGATATTTTCGGGAGGCTCGGCAGGCTGAAGGTCGGGGAGCGGACTGTCAGGACACCTCTCCTCCTTCCTGTCATCAACCCGCACCTCCAGCCGGTCCTCCCCAGCGAGATGGAAGCGCTCGGCGCCGAGGGGCTCATCACGAACGCGTATATTTTTTCAAGGAGCGAGGAGTTCCGCGAAAGGGCGCTCTCTGCCGGACTCCACGACCTGCTCGGGTTCGACGGCCTGATCATGACCGACTCCGGGGCGTTCCAGCTCTCCGTGTACGGTGATATCACCCTCACGAACGAGGAGACCCTCCGGTTCCAGCAGGATATCGGGAGTGACATCCTCGTCCCTCTCGATATCCCCACTCCCCCTGCTGCAGACAGGGCGAGCGCGGAACGGGACCTTGCCATCACGATGGCACGACTCAGGGAGGCCCGCGCTCTGTGCGGGGAGAGCGGAAACGTCGCAGGCCCGGTCCAGGGAGGGCTCTTTCCTGACCTGCGGGAGAAGGCCGGGAGGGCAGTCGGGGAGATGGGGTTCTCCTTCTGCCCGATAGGAGCCGTCGTCCCCCTGATGGAATCGTACCGGTACAGGGATCTTGTCCGGGTCGTGATGGCTGCAAAGAGGGGAATTCCCCCATCCTGCTGCGTCCATCTCTTCGGGGCAGGACACCCGTCCATGTTTGCCCTCGCCGTTGCCATGGGGTGTGATGTCTTCGACTCGGCCGCCTACGCCCTTTATGCGCGCGAGGGCCGGTACCTTACCCCTTCGGGGAGTGGAAAACTCGATGAACTCGTGGAACTCCCCTGTGCCTGCAGGGTCTGCAGGAGCCATACGGCAGGGGAACTGCGGGACTCGGACCAGTCGGAGCAGCTCCTCGCACTCCACAACCTTGCAGTCAGCCTCGCGGAGATCGCACGGGTGCGGCAGGCGATCGCCGACGGGGTGCTCTTTGAGCTTGTGGACGAACGGTGCAGGAGCCACCCCCTCCTCCTCGATGGGTACCGGGCATTCCTCTCTCATGGAGATGACCTTGAGAGGAGGGACAGGGTGAGCAAGAGGAGGTTCTTCTATCGGGGGAGGGAGAGCTGTCTCCGGACCGAGGTGATCCGGTACCACAGGCTTCTCTGCCGCCTCGACCTGCCCAAAAACTGCGTGGTCTCCCTTGACGGCCGCGAGAGGGAGGGTTTTGACCTCACCCTCCCCTTCAAGCCGCCGTTTGGGCCCTACCACCCCGGTCTCTGCGAGACGTTCCCCATCGGGCAGTCCGAGGTTCCTGCATGGGATGCGGAGATGGTTGCATCGGGCTGCCGCGGGATCAGGATCCTCTGCGATTCACACCCGGAGACGGTTATCGCTGTTGCCTGCCCGCCGGAATGGCGGGATATAGTCAGCTGTGAACTCCCGGGAATGCCGGTGATCCCGTGAGCAGTTTTGAGGTGATCAGGAGGGACGGGCTCGCACGGATAGCCACTTTCTCCAGCGGGAAAAAGAGCCATACCCTTCCCCTCGCCATGGAAGTGGACAGGATCTTCCCCGATCTTGCAGGATCGGGCATGGAGAACGTTCCACTCTCTGCCGATCCCGGTTTTACCGCTCGGTACCTCCCTGCTCCCGACCGTATCCCTGTCCGCGTCCACCCTGCCATCAAGCGGGAGGTCGGTTCAGGAACCTGCGTCCTTGTCCCCTGCTGGCACACGGCCCTCCCCAATCCAAGGAATTACGTGGAGTGGCTGATATCGCTGAAGGAGTCTCTCCCCCCGGACATCGCGTTCTACGCCCCGGCATCAGCCCTCCCGTCGAATGTGGCCCTTCTCTGCTACACGGGTTTTGACCTTTTCGATTTCACTGCCGTCGACCTCGCAACGGCAGGGGGGAGATTCTGCCTTCCCGAGGGAGTATTCCCCGGTGATCTCACCGGAGAAGGCGTTTGTTCATGCCCGGGCTGCCGGGAAGGAGACCTCTTCCTGCACAACAGGGACGCCCTCGTCCGGGAGATCGCCCTCGTCCGGGCACACATAGCCACCTCCTCCCTGCGGGATCTCGTGGAGTCCCGGTCTCGGATGGATGCACGCGCGGTCTCTGTCATCAGGTTCCTAGACCGAAACGTGGCGTTCCTTGAGCCCCGCACCCCCATCTCCCGTCCCAGCCCTCTCCGGGCAACGAGCGGCGAGGCGCTCTTCAGGATGGAGGTCCGCCGGTTCGCAGACCGCGTGGTCACCCGCTACATCCCGCCACCCGCAGATGTTGCAGTCCTCCTTCCCTGTTCTGCGAAAAAGCCCTATTCTCTCTCGCAGAGCCACATGAAGTTTCGGGAGGCGATATCGGGCAGGGCACTGGAACTTGTCGTGACATCCCCGCTCGGTCTCGTCCCCCGTGACCTCGAGCGCGTCTACCCTGCTGCCCACTACGATGTCCCTGTCACAGGGTACTGGGACGCGGAGGAGAAGGCATGGATCTGTGGCGTCATCGCGCGGTTCCTCTCCCGGCACCGGTTCCGCAGGGTCATTGCCCACCTTGCGGGCGGGGCGCTGGATGCAGCACGGATGGCTGCAGGGGAGGCTTCGATCGATCTCGAGGTCACGGCGGACGGGGAGAGGACGGTATCTCCCACCGCTCTCCGGGCGCTCTCGGATGTCCTCTCCGGGGAGCGTCCTGTCACCTGCGATACCATCCGGGCGACTGCATCGTTCCAGTTCGGCATCGACCTGAACACGAGGGGCTTTGTCACGAAGGGGAGGTACCCCGAATTGAAGGTCTTCCGCGGGAGGGAACAACTCTTCTCCCTCGACACGGGAACCGGGCTCCTCCGCCCGACCTTTTCGGGCTGGAAGCTCATCCCGGCGGTGTACCGGGTCAGAATCGATGATTTCGTCCCGCAGGGCGATATCCTCGCACCCGGGGTCGTAGACGCCGACCCGTGCATCCGGGAGGGAGACGAGGTGCTTGTCGAGGGGCCCCTTGCCATCGCCACGGGACGGGCAGCGATGCCTGCCCACGAGATGCTCCGGTCCCGCAGGGGGGTCGCCGTGAAGGTGCGTAAGGTAAAGACCCCCGGCGAAAAACATGTATGACACTGCACTTCTCGCGGCAGGGTGAGGACGAAATCGTGGGATACAGGGTGACCGGTGCCAGGCAGCTGGCCGAGCGCATGCACCAGATCTGGATCGAGGCGCCCCACGTGGCACGGAATGCCCGCGCGGGCCAGTTCCTCGTGATCCGGATCGACGAAAAAGGGGAGCGCATTCCCCTCACGATATCTGCCGTCGAGGGCGACAGGGTGCGGGTCATTTTCATGGCGGTCGGAAAGACCACGTACCAGCTTGCGACTCTCTCTCCCGGTGACGAGATCAGGGACGTGGCCGGCCCCCTTGGAAGGCCAAGCGAGATAGGGTTCTTCGGGCACTGCATCATCGTTGGCGGGGGAGCGGGTATCGCATGCTGCCCGATTATCGCGCGTGCCGCAAGGGCTGCGGGAAACAGGGTCACGGGAATAATCGGAGCAAGGAATGCAGGATTTCTCATCCTCGAGGACGAGATGCGGGAGGCCTGCGACGAACTCCATGTTGCCACCGACGACGGCTCGAAGGGCCACCATGGGTTCGCTGCCGACGTCCTCAGGCAGGTTATTGCTGAAAAGAGGCCGGACAGGGTCTGGATCATCGGCCCTGCCATCATGATGAAGGTGACGTCCGAGGTGACACGCCCGTTTGGCATCCCCACTCTCGTCTCCCTCAACCCGATCATGGTGGACGGGACAGGGATGTGTGGATCCTGCAGGGTCGTCGTGGGCGGGCAGACCCGGTTCGCCTGCGTCGACGGCCCGGAGTTCGATGCCCACCAGGTCGACTTCGATACGCTGATGGCCCGGCAGAGGACCTATATCGAGGAGGAGAAACTCGCCCTTGAGCGGTTCTCTGAACACCGGTGTCGCTGTGGCGGGGAGGGAGGGCATGGCTGACAGGCCACCCGGGATACGGGTCCATGACTTCCTCGAGGTGGACACGGGTCTTTCTCCCGGCGAGGCGATAGCAGAGGCAGAGCGGTGCCTCCAGTGCAAGAAACCGTCCTGCGTGAAGGGCTGCCCGGTGGAGATCGATATCCCTGCTTTTATCGCCCGGATCGCCGAGGGTGATTTTGCCGGGGCGGCACGGGTTATCAAGGAGAACAATCTCCTCCCCGCCATCTGCGGGCGTGTCTGTCCCCAGGAGATCCAGTGCGAGGGCCAGTGCATTCTCGGGGGGAAGGAATCACCGGTCCGCATCGGCGCCCTCGAGAGGTTCGTTGCCGATTACGAGCGGAAGGAAGGGATCAGTCTTCCAAAAAAGGCAGAACCGACCGGAAAGAGGGTTGCCGTTGTCGGATCCGGTCCTGCAGGCCTGACAGCTGCGGCAGAGCTTGCGCGCTGTGGGCACACGGTCCTCCTCTACGAGTCGCTCCACGAACCCGGCGGGGTCCTGATGTACGGGATACCGGAGTTCCGGCTCCCCAAGGAGGTGGTTCTGGCAGAGATCGACCAGCTGAAAAGTCTCGGTGTCCGGATCCTCAAAAACCATCTCGTCGGGACGAGCGTTTCGGTCAGCGAGCTCCTCTCCTTTGATGCCGTCTTCCTCGGGACCGGTGCAGGCCTCCCGTACTTCATGGGCATACCCGGCGAGAACCTCAACGGGGTTTATTCCGCAAACGAGTTCCTGACAAGGGTGAACCTGATGCACGCGGACCGTTTCCCTGACTTCGACACACCCGTCCGCCGTGCGGGAAGGGTCGTCGTCGTCGGCGGGGGGAACGTCGCGATGGACGCAGCACGGGTCGCCCGCCGGCTCGGGGCACGGGTGACCCTTGTCTACCGGAGGAGGAGGGAGGATCTGCCGGCACGGGTGGCAGAGGTTGCGAGGGCAGAGGAGGAGGGCGTGGACTTTGTCTTCTGCGCAAACCCCGTCCGTATCCTCGGTGACCAGTGCGTCACGGGGGTGGAGTGCGAACGGATGGAGATGTGCGGGCTCGATCCGTCCGGCCGCCCCGAACCGGTCCCGATGAAGGATTCCCGCTTCGTCATCGATGCGGACATGTGTATCCAGGCGATCGGGCAGGGACCAAACCCTCTCCTTGTCAGGATGCTGCCCGGAATCGAGTGCGGCAGGAAAGGCAATGTCATCGTTGACGCCGAGGGCAGGACGAGCATCCCGAAAGTCTTTGCCGCAGGCGATGTTGCGACAGGTGCAGCGACCGTGATCCTCGCGATGGGCGGGGCAAAGAGGGCAGCGCGGGCAATGGACCGCATGCTCCGGGAACGCTGACAGGGGAACGTATCCTTTCGACCACGAGAATCAACCCTGCCGCTCCCGGCACGTGGGCCTCCGACACCCCTCGCGCACCAGGCCTGCTGCGCATTGCCGCTTCCTGTCTTGGACTGGACCTTTTTGCCTGATGGGGATCATGGAATTTTTAGGGGAGGGAGAAGTAACCTGTTTCCCATGACATTTGTGGAGCTGGTCTGGCCCCTCATCTTCCCGCTCGCCGGTGCGGTGATTGCAGGCATCCACATCCGGTGGAAACACATGACGGGCCCCGATGCATGGGAGGCATTCCTTGCATGGCAGCTTGCCGTGGGCCTGGGACTTGGTTACGTCTACGCGGGTTTTGGGCACCTCGTCTTCCCGGACAGGGTTGCCGCCTCCATCGGCTGGCCGCCGGGGAGTCCCTTCCAGCGGGAGGTGGGCCTCTGGGATCTCTCGATAGGTGTCACGGGGCTCCTCTGCTTCCGCGCACGGTCGCTGGGTTTCTGGTCAGCGACCGTGATTGCCTTCGGGATTTTCTCTGTGGGGGCAGGGCTCGGGCACGTCCATGAACTTGTGGTGCACGGCAACACCTCCATCAACAATGCAGGCCCGGTCATGTACATGGACATCCTGTATCCCGTCTTCCTCGTGGGCCTCCTCTTTCTCCGCTACCGGGCGGGGGAGCAGTCACGGGTGCAGAAGGCGTGAACTCTCTTTCGGAGAGAGAAAAAACCGGGTCAGTGAAAGAAAGGATAGGGGAATCTCTCACAACAGGAAACAATCATTTACCGACCAGAGGGACACTGCACTCCGGACAGGTCTGTTCCCTGCACGGCGTTCCCCGTGTCTTGGGGAACTCTTTTCCGCATTTCGGACAGATGCAGGATTCGGGGGGAACTCCCCTCCGCATCTTTCCCCTTCCCTGTCTCCCATCGGGCATTGTCTTTCACCACAGGCATATCTTTTGGTATGGCGCATTAAACACTTCCAAAATATCAAAATGTCGGATTTAATTTCGTCATTCCCCTCTTCCCGGCCCTCATGGATGGATTTCGGATCTGTGTCCGGAACCGGCAACGGCACCTCCCTTTTTATCCACCCGTCAATAATTACCTGTTCCCTGCATACCGCGAGAGCATCCCGAGGTAGACCTTCGATGCCTTTTTGAGCGATTCTATCGGGACATGCTCGTCGATGGCGTGCAGGGTCCTGATCTCGCCCGGCCCGTATTCGACGACAGGAAAGCCTGCCCTCCGGAGGTACCGTGCATCGCTTGCGGCCCACTGCACCACGGGCCGCGCAGCCCTGCCATAGACAGTCTCTATCTCCCGGAGGAGGGTGGAGACGAGACGGGCATCCGGGGACGTGAGGCTCGGTTCGGCCATGTTCGTGATTGCGATCTCCCCGCGGGGGGCATGCTCCCGCAGGTCTGCGAGCAGCCTCTCCATGTCGCACCCCCAAGGGATCCGCAGGTCGAGCTCGAGCCTGCACGCCTGTGCAACGATGTTTGCCTTCTCTCCCCCCTCGATAGTGCCGGGGTTGTACATCACCCGTGTCAGGATATCGTATGCCTCCGGCATATCGAGGAATTCACCGAGGATGGCGGCAGAGTCCCTGACAAGGGACAGGAGTCCGGGATCGGCCGGTTGAAAGGAGGTGCCGTGCAGTTCCCTTACCCGTTCGAGGAGTGCATAGGCCTCCATGATGGCACTGATCCCTCTCTTCGGGTAGAGCGATCCATGCCCGGGTTCGCCGCGGAACGTGCAGCAGAGTCTCATGATCCCCTTCTGGCCGATGTTCGGGGAGAGGGGGTGCGTCGGTTCCGCGATGATGCAGTCACAGGGGGTGATGGCTTTCCTCGCAAGGAGGGTCTGGATACCATACGTCCCGCTCGTCTCCTCGTCACAGACGAACGCGAGGTCTGCAGGAAGTTCGCGTCCCCTCTCGATCCACTCCCGGCATGCCCAGAGGACCGCGGCACAGCCCCCTTTCATGTCGGTCGTCCCCCGGCCAAAGACCTTTCCCTCCCGTATCGTCCCGGAGAAGGGATCCTCTGTCCACCCGTCAGGAAGTGCCGGGACGCAGTCGACATGACCGCAGAAGAGGAGCCTTCCCCGCGGTCTCTTCGAGACGAGGTTGTGCCTCCTCCCCTGTCTCCTGATGACCTTTGTCTCGATGCCGATATCCGAGGCATACTGCCGCAGGAACTCGATGATATCCCGTGTGTCGCCGGGAGGGTTCTCGCTCCTTATCCTGACGAGTGCTGCACAGAGTTCTTCGATGGTCATTTCATCGTCCCTTTATCAGAATTCACGTAAGCGACTTTAAAAACCCGGCAAATAGTTTCGAGAGCGAACCGTCTTCTGCATACAGGCTCTTGAGAAACTCCGGGTCGAAGAACTCGTCGATCATCCGGAAGAAGACGTGCGGTCGTATCATCTGCTGGGAGTCCGGGTCGAGCACGATGCGGAAACTCCGGTAGGAAGCCGGGTCATCGGGATCGTAGATGCGCTGCCAGAGCGTTGGCAGCCTGCTGTACCGGTCGGGGTGGTTCCGTGCGAGCCAGGACATGAACGCGGGGAAGTGCCTCCGGTCACCTTTCTTCTCCTCGTCGATCCTCCACCGCATGTACTCCTGTGCCATGATGTTCTTCGGTGACTGGTACGTATACGAGAGTATGCCGAGCGTGTAGTCGATGTGGGCGAGCGCATCGAGGAAAAAGAAACGGAGAACCGGGTCCCAGAGGGACGTATCGTGCAGAACGAGAGATTTTTCGTAGAGGTGCTCGAGCACTCTGACGTATTCTTCGTCGGCGTTCATGGGAAGAGATCGGGGGAGCCGCAGTAAATACCTTCCGGAAATGGTATCTTTTCCCGAATTGAAAGAGTATAGGGGGATACAGGAAGCCGGTTACCGGTAGTAGGGCTCTCTCCTCCGGACAGCCTCGCAGAAGAGTTCCTCGAGCTCTTTGCCCGATGCACCGCGGATGTCGACCATGTTATCGGAGCGCAGGAGGCAGGGCTTCAGTTTTCCATCGGACGTGACCCTGAGCCGGTTGCAGTAGGCACAGAACTCCGTGTTGTGGAGGGGCCGAACGATCTCGACCTCTGCATCGTCAACGCAGTACTTCTTCCGGTGGTGCATGCGCCGGGTGAGGATCTCCCGTGCATCCTCTGCAAACCGCCTCTCGAGTCTCTCGAGGTCATGGTGGTGCTGGCAGTCGCGGAACTCGAGGAGCTCGATCAGCTGGAGGACGAGGTTCCTGTTGCCCCTGACGAACCGGAGGAAGTCATCCACCTCGCGGTCGTTGATACCGGATAAGACAACCATGTTCAGCTTGACCGGGACCAGGTGCGCATCGAGGGCAGCCTCTATCCCGGCCAGGACATCGGGGAGGCAGTCTTTCCCGGAAATTTTTTTGTAGGTCTCCCTGTCGAGGCTGTCGATGCTGATGTTGACCCGCGAGAGACCGGCATCGGCAAGATCCCCGGCCATGCCGGCAAGGAGGGTCCCGTTCGTGGTCAGGGAAGAGTCCATCCCTTCAGGGACGAGACTGACGATCTCCGGGAGATCCTGTCGCAGGCAGGGCTCCCCGCCCGTGAACTTGACGTGCTTGATCCCGAAGTGATTCGCGACACGGAGGATCTCGGAGATCTCGTCAGGGGAGAGGGGGTTTCCGGGAGCTGTCTCGCCCTCCGCGTGGCAGTAGATGCAGGAGAGGTTGCACCGCGAGGTCAGGCTCACCCGGAGGTTGCTGACCGGGCGGCCGAAGGGGTCCTTAAGTCTCACCGGTATACCCCACAAAATTCCTTGCGATGATGTAGATCTCGCTGCTCCCCTTCCGGGAAGCCCTGCACCGGAACGTTCTCACGGAGAGGAAATGCTGTCGTATCTCATCGAGAAGGAAGCTGAAGTCCTCGCCCTGGAACGATTTCATCACGAGGTTTCCCCCCGGTTTGAGGATTCCACAGGCAAAGGAGAGGACCTCCTCTCCGAGGCCGATTGCCCTTGCCTGGTCGTAACTCCTGTTCCCCGAGAGCCTCGGCGATGCGTCGGAGAGGACGATGTTGACCGTCCCGAGGATCGTTTTTGCCTCCTCCCGCATCCGCGGGTCTGCTATATCGCCAACGAGGGTGGTGACCCCTTCCAGCGGAGCAACCGGTGCAAGGTCTATCCCGAGCACTCCCCCCTTCGTGATGCTGCGGGCGACCTGGAGCCAGCTCCCCGGGGCAGCACCAAGGTCAAGAACGTTGTCGCCCCCGCGGATGATGTGGAACTTCTCCTGGATCTCCTTCAGCTTGTATGCTGCCCGTGACCTGTAGCCCTCGCGCATCGCCCGCACGTATGCGGGATCTCTGCTCCACTGTGAACCCATGGGGAATCCCTGTCAGCCTATCAACAAGCGAATCATATGGAGATATTATTAAAACGTTGATGGGATAGTTATAATACTACATATTCGGGGTGTACGATGTTAAAAGCAACGATTGATGCAGATATTCTCAAGGAGTCCATCGACGCCATATCAGCCCTTGTCACGGAGTGCCGCCTCCATACCGACGAAAACGGGATCTCCACGAGGGCAGTCGACACCGCCAATGTGGCCATGGTCTCGCTTTCACTGAAGAAAGAAGCATTTTCTGCATTCGAGTCCACGAAGAACGAGCTTGGCCTCGATATCGCAAAACTGAAGAATATTTTTGGAATGATGGGAAAGAACGAGCCAATCAGCCTCGAGCTCCCCGAGAACGGGCAGAAACTGCGTGTCAGTTTCGAGGGATACCGGTATTCCATCACTCTCCTCGATCCCAATACCATCAGGAAAGACCCAAACCCTCCCAACATCGACCTCCCGGGAAAGGTGGTCCTTTCCGGAAATGACCTTTACAATTCGATAAAGGCTGCATCTGTCGTATCCGACAAGATCGCACTCGGAATCGACCCGGCCCAGCAGATCTTCTACATGGCGGCCGAGGGAGATACCGATCACATCCGGAAGGAATACGGGAAGAACGAGGTCACCTTCCTGAATAACGTGGAGGCACGCTCCCTCTTCTCCCTCGATTATTTAAAGGACATGGGGAAGGTGATGAGCCGCGCGGAGGAAGTGGAGGTCTCCATTGGCATCGATCACCCCGTCAAGTTCGCGTTTTACATAGCCGGCGGAAAGGGGTATGTCGAATACCTGCTTGCACCCCGCATCGAGGCTGATTGATGCGTGTCTCCCTGGAGACAAGAGATTTTGTAAAATACCCTTTTTTGAAAGAATCGCAGCGGTTCATGCTGCAGACCCGCGAATCACTCGAAACATTCCTCCAGAAAAGTTCGGGAAAAGTCGCCCTGTCCCATGCCGTGGAAAGGGTCAGAAGATCTCTTGCCTCTGCCGGGCCGCTCGCACAGGGCATTCCTGATTCCGATCTCCCGTCAGATCAGCCTCGCGTGCGCATGGAGATCACGTCCTTTGTGCTGGCCCGTGTCCTTGTCTCGTGCGCAGGCAACCGGGCACTCATGGAACGGCTTGCCCGGTACGAGGCCCAGAGGGCGCATGCGTTTCTCCAGGCAGAAGAGGAAGATAAGAGGAATTTCATCGCGGAAAAGATCGGGTTCCCCCTCGAGGAACTCCTCCTCCCCGTCCCCCGGTACATCGAGCTGACTGCAGGGATCCACGAGGAGCGATGGAGACTCGTCAACCGCGAGGTCAGGGACGGAAAGGTGACAATAGACCCGCTCGAATCCGAAGACCTCCTCCGGGAGCAGATAAGAAAGAGCCTCCTCTCCACCCTGCCTCTCGAAGTCCCGGAATCCCTGTGCGGACTCCTCGAACCGTACGTGAGGCAGATACAGGAAGAATTCCAGAAGAGGACTCTCGAAGACTTCGGGGATGTCGACGAGAAAGCATTCCCTCCCTGCATGCATGCCATCCTCTCTGCCCTCTCGGCGGGGACAAACATTACGCATGCAGGCAGGTTCGCGCTCACGGCGTTTCTCCATAACATCGGGATGGATATTGCGGAGATCATCCAGGTCTATTCCCGTGCTCCTGACTTCGATGTCTCAAAGACCCAGTACCAGGTGGAGCATATCTCGGGCAGGGGAGGAAAGGGCACGGAATACACGGCACCGTCCTGTTCTGCAATGCGGACACTTGGCCTCTGCATCAGGGCTGACTCCCTCTGCGAGAAGATCGCGCATCCCCTCTCCTACTACCGGAAGAAAAAGAAGGGGGCACTCCGGGAGAAACCGGAAAATGCCTAGGTGATGGCCCTGTTGATGGCTATTCCCGCACCGCTCATGGCAAAGACAAAGAAAACGATTGCGAGGAGGTATGCTGTACCATGCGCCATGATTGCGGGGAGAACCAGCACGAGTGCGAGGAGGACAAAGAAGCACACCACCGCAGAGATCACGTCGAGCAGTCGGGCATCCATGTACCTGTTTATTGTTTCCCGATTCATATCAGTGTTCCTCCCCCGATCGCCAGTCCCGTGAACCGCCGGGCTTGGGAGAGGATGGTCCAGCTCCCGGGATCGTGCAGGGGCACAGGCATCCTGGGGTGGATAGGGAAGGGGAGGGGCAGGGCGAGGAGAGGGGAACAGTCTGGAGAATCATCCTCGCAGGCACACACTTTTTTTACAGGTACACTCCATAGGAGATCTCTGTGAAGGCGGATTCCGAAAGAGAAGAGGTCCTGCAGAGGCTCGGCGATGCCGTCCGGCGGCTTCTCGACGGCATGGACCCCCGCCTGATCCCGGAGGTCGGGTCAAACATCGCCTATGCGCTGCCCCGCGCGAGGTCACCGGAAGACGTGGCAGCAGTGGAGGGGAGGATCGTCCGGATGAAAGGGAGAGTGCATCCCGTCGGACCCGTTGCATTTGGTGCAAGCGACCACGTTGCACGGATAGTCCTCACGGCCATGAAATTCGACCCGGAGGTCAGGAGCGCGGCAAATATCAGGTATTCCCCCGGGATTGTTGCGGCGTGCGAGGATATGTTCCTCTCTGTCTGCAGCTTTGACCGTGCTGCGGAGCCTCCGGGCGTGAAGACGATGGACTGGGGTGTTGCCTCGTGCTGCAGGGACGGGGTCCCGGATGTCATCTATGACAGGGGAGCTCTTGGCAAGGAACCGATGGTCCGCCTCCTCGGCGAGGAACCGGGTGTTATCGTAAACAACATTCTTAAACTATCCGCGCGTATAAAATAGGACAACAGAGGGAATCTTCCATGGGAATCAAGCCCACGTATATCAAGGCCATCGGGATGGAACTGCTCACCCATCACGGGAAACGTTTTTCGGCGAACTTCGATGAGAACAAGCAGACAGTTGCCGAGGTGACAAATATCGAGAGCAAAAGGGTGAGGAACCGGGTCGCCGGCTTCATCACCAGAAAGGTAAATACACAGCGACGGTAAAATACCTCTCTCGTATGTTCGAGGGAGTCATTCCGGCAATCATCACTCCTTTTCTGCGCAATTCGGCGCTTGACCTCGACCTCGATGGTCTCCGGTCGAATATCGAATTCCTCATCGAGAACGGTGTGCACGGTATCGTCCCGTGCGGGTCAACGGGTGAATCGGCAACCCTCACCTTCGAGGAGCATGAAAAGGTCATCGAGGTTGCCATAGACGTTGCGGGGGGACGGGTTCCGGTCATTGCAGGTACAGGGTCCAACAACACCGCAGAAGCCATCCGGCTGACAAAGGCTGCAAAGGACATGGGTGCCGATGGCGCCCTCGTCATCAGTCCCTACTACAACAAGCCGAACAGGTCCGGGCTCATCAAGCACTATACGGCGCTCGCCGACCTGGACATCCCGGTCATCATGTACAATGTCCCCGGGAGGACCGGGCAGAACCTTCCCCCCGACCTGGTCGCCGAGCTTGCCAGACACCCCAGTATTGTCGGAATCAAGGAAGCGAGCGGCGATATCGGGCAGATATCGCGGATCATCGAGATGACCCTCGACGAGGACTTCTCGGTCATCTCGGGGGACGACAACATCACGCTCCCCATCCTTGCCCTTGGAGGGGCAGGAGTCATCTCGGTCGCCGCGAATGTTGAACCTGCACGGATGGTCGCCATGTTCGAAGCATTCTGCGAGGGGGACATGGAGGAGGCCCTCGATATGCACTATGCGCTCTCACCCCTCTTCCGCGCCATGTTCATCGACACGAACCCCATCCCGGTGAAGAAGGCAGTGGAACTGCGGGGGATGGCAGGCGGCCCGCCGCGCCTCCCCCTCGATGAACTCGATGGCGAGAAGACCAAAAAACTTGCGGAGGTCCTTTCCACCTATGATTAAGGTTGTCATCTGCGGGGCAATGGGCAGGATGGGGTCGACTGTAGCCCGGCTCGTCGATGCCGCACCCGACCTCTCCCTCGTCGGAGGGGTCGACCTGAAAAGCGGCGAGGTATTCGGCGCCCCCGTCGTTCCCGCAGACACCATGGCCGACCTTCTCCGGGAAAAAAAGCCCGATGTTGTCATCGATTTTACGGCTGCTTCTGCAGCAGTCAGAAACGTGGTGACCGCAGCAGCGTCTGGTGCTGCACTGGTCGTCGGGACAACGGGCTTTTCACCGGAGCAGAGGGCAGAGATGGCCCGGGCGATCGAGGGGCACGTGCCGGCCGTGATATCCAGCAACTTTTCCATCGGGGTGAACATATTCTGGCAGCTGGTCAGGGAGGCCGCACGTCTCCTTCCCGATTACGATATCGAGGTCATCGAGGCACACCACAGGTACAAGAAAGATGCCCCGAGCGGGACGGCAAAGACGATCATCCAGATCATCGAGGAGGAAGCGGGTGAACGCCAGAAGCTGTACGGCCGCGAGGGGATGATGGAGAGGGGAAAGGAGATAGGTGTCCATGTCATCAGGGGAGGAGACATCGTTGGTGACCATGCAGTTCTTTTTGCAGGAAATTTCGAGACGATCCAGCTCTCCCACAGGGCATATGACCGGTCTGTTTTTGCCCAGGGAGCCGTCAAAGCGACACGCTGGGTGGTCGGGAAGAGCCCCGGCATCTACAGCATGACCGATGTCCTCTCCCTCCGGGGAACCCGCTCCCATTGACCGAATAGAAACCTATATTTTTTCATATTGTCCAAAATTAAGGTCGGAAAGTGCAATCATGACTGCCGTTGTTGACAGGGAGAAATGTACCGGTTGTGAAACGTGCGTTGATGAATGTCCCGCTGCTGCGATAAGCATGAACGACGGGAAAGCGAAGGTGGACAAGGATCTCTGCGTCGACTGTGGTTCCTGCGTGGATGTCTGCCCGTCCGAGGCCATTCACCTCGAATAAAAAATCAAACTCTTTAATTACTCCAATGCTCTAGCTATTTTTCACCTATGATACGCGTTGGAGTGCTCGGTGCGACAGGAGCGGTAGGCCAGCGGTTTGTCCAGCTCCTGGCACAGCATCCCTGGTTCGAACTTGCTGCGCTGACCGCGTCAGAGAGGAGTGCAGGGAAGCGGTATGGAGAGGTCGTGAACTGGAGGCTCGATGTCCCGTTCCCCCGGGAAGTTGCCGACATCCCCATCCGCCCGACCGAGACAAAGAGCCTCTCCGATATCGACCTGGTCTTCTCGGCCCTCCCTGCCGAGGTTGCCGGACCTGTCGAGACTGCGTGCGCACAGGCCGGTATCGCGGTCTGCAGCAATGCGAGCTCGCACCGGATGGACCCCCTCGTCCCCCTCGTGATCCCCGAGGTGAACCCCGATCACCTCGGGCTCATCGATGCACAGAGGGATGCAGGGAGAGACGGGTTCATCGTGACAAACCCCAACTGTTCGACCATTGTCATGTGCCTCTCTCTCGCCCCGCTCCGGAAGTTTGAGTGGACTGATGTCAGGGTTGCCACCATGCAGGCGATATCAGGTGCAGGGTTCCAGGGCGTTCCTGCAATGGGCATCTACGACAATATCATCCCGTACATCGGGGCCGAGGAGCAGAAGATGGAGACCGAGTCCCTCAAGATCATGGGAACCCTCGAAGGGACGTCTGTTAGGGCCGCTCCCTTTAAAGTCAGTGCCAGCTGTCACAGGGTGCCTGTCCTTGACGGGCATACAATGGCTGTCTGGATTGACATAAGGGAGCCGGTCGAGAAGGTCAGGAAGGCATTTGCAGATTTCTCACCACCGGTGAGCGGGCTTCCAACCCTCCCGGAAAAATCCGTCCTGCTCCTCGATGACCAGGACAGGCCCCAGCCCAGACTCGACAGGAACCGGGGGAACGGGATGACGGTCACAGTCGGCAGGGTGAGGGAAGGTATCAGGTATGTGACAATGGGACACAATACCATCCGTGGAGCTGCAGGAGCATCCGTGCTGAACGCTGAGCTGATCTGCAAGAAAAAGTACCTGTGATGTGGGGGCTATCTCGATGTTGAAGGACAACACAGTATTCGTGGGGAACAAGCCGGTCATGAACTACGTGCTGGCAGTCGTGACCCAGTTTAACAATGGTGCACAGGAAGTCTCGATCAAAGCCCGTGGAAAGGCCATATCGAGGGCGGTGGACACCGCGGAGATCGCGTTGAACAGGTTCCTCGAGGGAGTGAACAAGAAACAGATCATCACCTCGACAGAGGTGATCGATACCGACAGCGGCAAGACCAATGTCTCCAGTATCGAGATAATCCTTGCTGCAACAGGGTAACGGGGATGAGGAGGGATGATACACCAACCATCCCCGGATACCATTCCGCCTGTCTCTCCTTAAATCCCTGTATTTCTTTTCCATTTTTTATTTAACCGGTTATAATCGGATAATCTTTCCTGTACCACACCAGAAAGGATATTACTGCATGGTCACCATATATTGTGAAGCGACATGAGAGGGGTGGCGATTGCAGTTACGGTAGGGTGTATTCTCTCTCTCCTGATTCCGGTAACTGCGGTCAACGAGGAAAAATACGGGTATATTACCATCAGGGACATAACTGTGACCCTCGACAGGGGCATGGCACACATCAATGTCCATTACACCCTCGACGAACCCACGCGGCTGATCGTCCTGCTGCTGGGAAAGCAGGATCTCAAGAATCGTCTCCTGCGCGTTCTGAACTATGATGATGCGGAATTTGTCCATATCGGATTGGACGAGGCCAGGCTCATCGTCAGGGACGTATCCTACAACTACGGGAGGGGTGTCTACTGGTTCCCTGCGCACAGGTTCAATATCATGATACCCTCTCTGCAGGTGACGACACCCCAGACAACACGTGTCTTTACCGCAACGCGGGAGATTCCCAATGGCATTGGATACTTCGATAATCCTGCCTGAGTGGGCTCCCTTCTTCTGTCGTTAATCCATCGGAGTTATCGGATTATCAGGCAGAAGGCGTCCGTGTCACGTGTTACGTGAAAAACCGGCGGGGATGGAGCCCCCCTTTTTTTTCGTTCTCACGTTGTCTCTGATCTCTGGCTTGAAGCCATGTGTCGTGAGAGATAATGCTGTATGCCGATGCCGAGGAGGGCACAGATGATTCCCCCGAGCGTCCCGTAGAAGATGTACTCGACTGCTGTCCCGGGGTCATAGGGGAAATCGGGGATGTTGTTCATCGAGATTGCATAGATGCATGCACCATAGCCTATCAGCCCGACTGCACCGATAAAGAAGGGGAATACGATGACCTTTGCGAGGCTGTTCCTGTCGTAGAAGAAATTGTCAATGATGATTCCGATGGATGAGACGATTCCTGCCAGTGCAAACCAGAGGATTGCACCGTACATGAATATGAGAAGGTAGAGGAGCAGCCCGATCTCTGCGTAATAGACGAGCAGACTCATCAGTCCCATGATGATGCCCACGACAATCAGGAGGATCCCGGCGATATACGTGCTGAAAGATACCTTCCCCCGGGTGAGTGAGGTCCGGAGTGCTGTGATAAACCCGGAGAACATCTCGTCGATCCCGAGACCGCGGTAGAGCAGGTAGATCCCGATTGCGCCAATCACGATGATCGTTGCAATCTGGGGCCGATCGAGGAGGTATGCAACCGCCCAGAGGAGCATTGCAAGGCCGAGGGGGACGAGTACCAGCCGGGCAACCTTGGGATCGTTCAATATTTTCTTGATGATGTAGTAGGTCCCCTCGAGGTTCGGGATCTGGCTGACGATGACCCTTTTCACGCTGGATACGGGGAGCCGGGACTGGACGATGGGGAGGACGAACTCGTCTTCTGCTCCGTCGGTCACGACGATGCAGTTCGTGACACCTGTCTTTGCAATCACACTGGAGAGGGAGGTTGCGATCCTGCGGTCTCCTTCGATCATGTGCATGTGGTTGCCGGCGATGACAGCGACCTCGACGTCTTCCCCGCGGTTCCTCAGGGTGTCATAGAGTGAAATCGCCTGGAATATTGCATTGATGTCAGAATCCTCGGGATCCGCGAGCGCAAGGGCATTCGCAGCATGGAGGCAGGCTTCCCGTCCGACCACGGGGCTCTCGATATTTGCCTTAAAACCGATATCGTCGTCACGGTCAATGGAAAGGATAAGTGTCCGCCCTTCCTGCATCACTATAGAAGGTGCAATATATCTATTAAATAATTGCCTTTTTTTGGAAAAAAAGTGTCAGATGAGTTTTGAACGCTGGAGGAGCAGGATATCATCGGTCGTGAGCTTTTCTCCTGCACGGAACATCTTGAAGAGGTGTTCGGCCTCTTTCCTGACAGCCTTCTGCTCTTTTGTGACCTTTGCCTTCTTGGTCTTCTTGCGCAACCCGGATATGACCTTATCGTAGTCCCGCAGCTCCTTCTGGCAGGCAATGAAGTACTTGTGTTCTGCGTCTGCCGATTCCTGTGCCTCGACGAAATTCTTGTGGGCTGCGTCCGCCTCTTCCCGGGACTTGTCGGCCTTCCTGTAGAACTCGACCATCAGGTCATGGTGCTTCTGCGCCAGCTCTGCCATCTCGGTGACTTTTGCATGGAGCTCGGAGGCCTGCTTGCGGAGTTCCCGGGCCCGGGCGATTTTTGCTTTTATCTCCTTGTTCTGCTCGAGTTCGGCCTCCTGCTCCCGCATGGCCTCCTTCATCTGCTTGATCTTCTCGATCAGTTCTCTCTCCTTGTCCGTCGAGAAGACCTCTGTCTGCTGTCGGAACTCGAGGTGCTCAATCTGTTTCTGGAGCTCTTTGAGACCGCGGTTCTTTATTCCGCCGTGCTCCTTCTTGAAAGCCTCGATCTCCTCGAAAAGTACATTTGCCTCGTCATTGATCCGGTTCCTCTCGTCCTTGAGGGCCTGGACGTCGTTATTGTACTTGTCCCGGAGTTCCTTGTTCTTCTGGGCCTCTTCGACGTATTCCCGGGTCTGGTTGTTTAAGGTGTTGCGTTCCCTGGCCCACTTGCTGGCAAGGGCATTCAGTTCGTTCCGCCTGTTCTTGTGCTGTTCAGACTCGGCAAGTATCTTTTTCCTTTTTTCAATCAGTTCGTTGAGCATACTCCTCCATCCTCGACCATGCAGTCGGAATGCATTCGCCCATAATCCGGTTGATGAACAGGACAAGGGGACAGTTCCGTGTGACATGGATATGGAGACCTTGCCATAGTCCAGAGCATCTGGGTGGGATCAGATGTCATCCCGGAGTCACTGACTCCCCTGAAAAAAGCGCAAAGCCAGCAGGCACTGCCCTTGTTCATACAGCTCATCATCATGTTCAACTCCCGATTCCCGAAGGGCACCCGAAAAGAACATTCTTTTCTGCCCCTCTCCTGGTCATCCCGGATATGGATGATTTTCTATTATTTACATGATATGAGTGATATTAATGGTTTCGGGGTCGGAGAAGGGAAGAGAGAATCGACCGGAATTATTGTCCGGTTGAAGAAAATATGGGGGATGGTTTTCCGGTTTTCCCGGGACATCCCATTGTTCCTGTGCAGTTGTGTGAATCAAGGTGGTATGTGCTTACTTTTTCCTGTCTATCCGACCCACTCGAGCAATGTACCTCCTGCCGTCTGGTCACGTGCCTTCCTGTTCCTGGGAAGCTGGGGGGCCTTGGGATTGCCCTTCTTCTGTTCGAGATCCTCGAGGATCGTCTTGTAAGAGACCCTGCTCCCCATGATCTTTCCTGTCTGGACACCGGTCATGATCGCAAGAACCCTGACCTTGCCCTCCATCTCGTTCCTGACCCGGGCTCCCCAGATGACATCAGCGTGGGGATCGAGCTCGTAGGTGAGTGATGTGGCAATCTCCTCTGCATCCTGCAGGGTCAGGTCGCCACCCCCCGTGATGTGGATCAGGCTCCCTGTGGCCCCGCGGTAGTCAATGTCGAGCATGGGGTTGCTTAAGCATTCGCGGACCACGCTTTCGCTCTTGTTCTGCTGTTTGCTCTCCCCGACCAGCATCACCGCGACACCTCCCTTACTCATGATTGCCCTGACATCGGCGTAATCAATGTTGATCAGCGAGGGCTGTGTGATCGTCTCGCTGATTCCCTTCACCGTTTCACCGATGAGCTGGTCCATCACTGAGAACGCCTGGCCGAGCGGGAGGTTGGGCACAAAATTTTTGAGCCTGTTGTTGTCGAGGACGATTACCGAGTCAGCTGCGGATGCAAGGGCTTCAAGTCCCTCCTCCGCGCGGATAAGTCGGGCTTTTTCGACCTGGAATGGATAGCTGACCATTCCCACGACGATTGCACCCTGTTCCTTGGCAATCTGGGCGACGACAGGTGCAGAACCTGTTCCGGTTCCTCCACCCATTCCTGCTGTGATGAAACAGAGGTCGGCGTTCTCGAGGAGAGCCTCGAGCGTTGGGCGGGCCATCTCAGCGGCTCTCTTCCCCACGTCGGGATATCCCCCTGCACCGAGTCCCTTGGTCAGGGACTTGCCAATCAGGACTCTCTTGTCGGCCTGGATCATGTCCAGGTGCTGCTTGTCCGTGTTGATCGCAATTGTCTCGGCGCCTGAAACACCCATGTGGTGCAGCCTGTTGATGGTGTTGTTTCCTGCGCCACCACAGCCAATGATCACGATACGGGGTTGCCCTATGAAGTCATCGTCCGCTGAATTCGAGGACTTTGTCATTTCCTTCTCAATTTCAGCGTTTTTTAAGGCTTCGTTGATGATACTCTGCATTGTTGACCCTCCTAAACCTTGAATGAAACCTGGTCACTCTCCTGCAATACACGCCCGCCACGCTGTTCGATCAGCATGCGAACCGCAGCCCGGACTGCTTCGGAGACGGTGGGAAACTCCCCTATCGCCACCATCTTCTCGAGCATCTCAATCTGCTGTTCTGGCAATCTGAGGGTGATCCGATTCATTCAATTCACCTGATAAGACATTTGTCTGACAATTGTCTGACAATTGTCTGTCATTTAGCGTTCTTATGTCTGACTATGCAGATGATTTCTACTTGCACTAAAAAGTATATAAATATTTCTATCCATCTTTTTCAACGATGGTGCCCTGCCATCTCCTTTATACTTTTTCCGTTCCTATTTTTCTGTACTACTTCGGGTTTTTTCATGAGCAGGCAGAATCTTGAGAAAGTAATCCACGGGGGATGCGTGATCAGGGCAAGGAAGCAGACGGGTGCCCCTGTCCTCGACTTCTCAGCCAGTATCAATCCCTTCCCGCCGCAAATTTCTTTCTCACTCTCCCCTGAGGATCTCCTGCATTATCCCGATGACAGTTATTCCGACCTGAAGGAGACGATTGCCCGCCGTTTTGGGGTATCCACGGACGAGATTACACTCGGGAACGGGTCCATCGAGATCCTCCGGACGTTCTGCCATGCGTATCTCTCGCCGGGTGACAGGGTCGCAATTCCCACCCCGACGTTTGGGGAATACGAGTTCTCTTCCCGGCTTGCCGGGGCACTCCCGGGAACGGGCAGGGATGTGAAAGTGAGATTCCTCTGCAATCCGAACAACCCGACCGGGCACCTCCTTCCCCGGGACGAGGTATTCTCCCTTCTCGACGATCATGCATCTCCTGGAAGCATTCTCTTCCTCGACGAGGCATTCATGGAGATCTCGGATGACCCTGCACAGAGCCTCGCCGGGACCATCCACCCATCCCTCTTTGTCCTCCGCTCGCTCACGAAGAGTTTCTCGGTTCCGGGTGTCAGGTTCGGGTACGGGATCGGGCATGCGGATATCATTGCCCGGCTGGAGACCTGCCGTCCACCATGGAACGTGAGCACTCCTGCGGAGAAGGTGGCCCTCGAAGCGTTTGCCCATTACGATGATCTCGCGATTTCAAGGGAGAAAATTGCAAAAGAGAGGGAATGGCTCTGTTCTGCACTTAGGGATCTTCCACTCCGGGTCGAGCCATCGAGGACGAACTTTCTCCTGATCCATACCGGGAAGGATGTCGGGGATCTCTGTGCAGACCTTCTCAGAAAGGGAGTCCTTGTCAGGGACTGCCACTCGTTTGGGTTACCTGAAGCAATCAGGGTCGCTGTCCGGACGCACGAGGAGAATGTCGTGCTCGTGGAGGCACTTGCTGCATGCATGCCCTGATAATTGCCGGGGGTGAGGGAAGCCGGCTGGGACTCGGCGAGAAGGCCCTCGTCACAGTGGGGGGTAGCCCCATGATCCGGCGGGTTGCCGATGCGTTCCTTGCGGCAGGCTGCGATATCGTGGTTGTCCTCTCGAAGAAGACACCCTATACAGCCAACTGGTGCAGGGCGCAGGGGATCTTTTCCTATGTGGCAGGAAGAAGAGGCTACGTGGAGGACATCGTCGAGACGGTCACGGCACTCGAGATATCCGGGCCGCTCTTCACCTGCGGGACAGACCTCCCCCTCCTTGCCGGGGACATCGTCACCGATCTCGTGGAAAAATATACGCGCTGCGGAAAGGACGCACTCTCCACGTGGGTTCCAAGAACACTTGCCGATGAATACGGATATCAGCCGCCCTGCACCGAGGTGGTATCCGGAACGGATGCCTGCCCGGCCGGGATCAACATTCTTCTTGGAGACTCCATCTCGGTGCCCCAGGACGAGGAACGGGTGCTTCTTTCCGATCCCCGCCTCGCGTGTCACATCAATACCCGGGATGCGCTCGCAAAGGCAGAACAGTTCCTCTCCCGATCACTCCGCTCCTCCTGAACAGGCAGGTTTTCCCGCAACCTGCCGCCAGCGGTCCTTTCTGGTGTAAAACAGGCTGTATTTTCCGGGAAAATCCTTTATGTGATTCCCGACCATGTATAGACATATGCAGGTATCGCGGGAAGTGGAACTCGAGGGCCATATCATCGATTCAGGGATCATGACCCGTGTTTTTGATACCATCATGGACATGGGCGGAAACTTCGAGATCATTGTCTTTAACGTCGGCAAAAAGAAGACAGATCCGAGTTACGCCCACCTGAAGGTGAACGCCGATACCGACAGGGAACTGAATGCCATTCTCTCCGAGATCCACAGGTACGGTGCCCGGCTGCTCGAGATCCGCGATGTGACCACCATCCCTGCAGAGGCTGACCGGGTCGTCCCCAAGGGGTTCTACTCAACGACGCACCATCCGACTTACGTGAAGTATGGAGGGGAGTGGATCCCGGTCCGGCACATCGAGATGGACTGTCTGGTTGTGATTGACCCGGCGAAAAAGACGGCCCTCTGCACACCCATCTCGAAACTGAAGAAGGGAGACCTCGTTGTCGTCGGGGAAGACGGCGTCAGGGTGAGCCCTCCTGAGAGGCCCCGCACAATCTCCACCTTCGAGTTCATGCACGGCACCGTCTCCCCCGAGAGACCGAGCGAGACGATCATCGCGCGGATAGCCCGGGAGATCATCGAAGTCAAGAAGAAAGGAGGGAAGATAGCGCTCGTCGGGGGGCCTGCGATCATCCACACGGGTGCTGCCGGGCCGCTCGCCCGCATCATCCGGAACGGGTATATCGATGTCCTCTTCGCGGGAAATGCCCTCGCCACCCATGACATCGAGTACAACCTCTTCGGGACATCCCTCGGGATGGACCTCTCCACCGGAAAGCCTGTTACCGGTGGTCACAAGAACCACCTCTATGCAATATCGGAGGTGATCCGTGCAGGATCCATTGCAAAGGCCGTCGAAAAGGGAGTCATAACCGGGGGTATCATGTACGAATGTGTCAGGCGGGGAGTCCCGTTCGTCCTCGCAGGCTCCATCCGTGACGATGGCCCCCTCCCGGACGTTATCACGGATGCAATGGTTGCACAGGACCGGATGAGGGATCACATCAGGGACTGCAGCATGGTGCTCATGGTGGCAACCCTGCTGCACTCTGTTGCTGTCGGAAATTTCCTCCCGTCCTATGTCAAGACGATATGCGTGGATATCAACCCGTCATCGGTGACCAAGCTCATGGACAGGGGGACGATGCAGGCAATCGGGGTTGTCAGCGATGCAGGAACCTTCTTCCCCCTGCTGGAGAAGCAGCTGGACGTGCAGGGCGGGGCACTCACCGGGTGAGTGGCATGCAGTAGGACCGCTCGTTCTCAAGCACGAACTCCCATTCCTTCCTGCACCCGCAGTCCATCTCGAGCAGTCCTTCGATGAGGGCCCTGTCCCCGGAGAGAGAGTAATCGCGAATGCCCCGGAGAATGGCATGGTCACATGCCCCGCAGTTGTGTGCACCCCTCTCCCTGCCTCCTGCCAGCGGTTCGCACTGGACATGCATGGGTACCCGGGAGAGGATGGAGAGGATGCTCCAGAGGTAGGGGGGCCGATAGGCTCCCCGTTTCCAGTGGTACTCGAGTTCAGTTCCTTTCTGCACGGTACAGGGATTGAGCGATACGAGGTCTGCAATTCCCCGGAGATCGCCTGCAGAGGAGACCATGTCCTCGATCGCCTCCCGCTCAGTCAGAAACGGTGGTTTTGCAAGCAGGTATGCCTTGACACCAGCCCCGACTGACCGTGCCGTCTCCGATGCACGGAGGAAGTCCTCCCATGAGAAACCCTTGTTGATGCACTTCTCCCTGATGCTGTCAGAACTCGTCTCGAGGCCCATTGCCACGTAGAGGGGGATCGCCCGGCTGCCGTCATCGATCGTCTCCAGAAAAGATGCGATTCTGTCACTGACCACGAATTCCGGCCTCGTCTCTGCAATGACGACCTTTCCCCGGACGAGTTTTCCAAGGGCCTCCCATGCAGGCCGCGGGACCTCCACGGGATCGAAGAAGCTGCCCGAGGTGTAGACCTTCACGCACTCGATCTCCTCCATGCGGAAATGGTCCCGGATCCACGAGACCTGGGCCAGCAGGTGTCCGGCAACCTCGGTCTCTCCGGATGCGTCGAGCCGGACGTGCCGGTAACTGCACATCCGGCAGCGGTTCCAGCTGCAACCACCGGTCTTTAGAATAACGGTGAGGGTGGAAAGAACTGTATCGCCAATCCGGTCAGCTGCAGTCCATGCCGCATACGGCCGGGCCCCGGGAAATGCACTGTTCACGTGCTATATATGGGATCGCTTTCCTATATGACGTTCCCCATCCCTCTGCCGGAGGACACGCTCCCCGGGCGATGCGAATGTCATTTCCCTCTCTCAGCCATGAACGGGGGAACCCTTTACCAGAAGGCTATTCAATTCTCCTGACTCATATCTTGGGAAGAGCCTTTCCGTGGGAAAGGATACCGGATATTCCACCCGAGATCGCGAATTTGCCCTTCCAGAAAGGGAGAGTGTCCCGAAATGAAAAGCACGAGTACAAGACGCCGATACCTCTCTCTCCTTGCAATAGCCATCCTCTTCATGGTCTGTTGCAGCCCCGTCGTGGCATACGAGCTGAGCATCTCTGCACCACAGACGATCCAGAAGGGAAAGCCACTCGTCGTGAACGGGACATCGAATCTTCCTGCAGGGATATCGGTTGACATCGTCCTCTCGCGGTCCGAGTACACGACGGAGGAGATTGCGCGAAAGACCGTCACGCTCCAGGCTGACAGGGAATTTTCTGTTGTATTCGATACAAAGGACCTCCAGAAGGGCCAGTATAAGGTGGAAGTCCCGGGCATCCAGGGGTACTCCTTCCTCGGGGGGTCGGTCACTCTCAGGATCGTGCAGGTGGTCGACAGGTCTGACGAGCTGGTTTTCCGGTCACCCCGGACACAGGAGATGGATGGGTCTCTTGATATTTCAGGGAGTTTCCCGAAGAATCCGGGTGCGGGGGTCCAGATGGAGGTTGTCGGGCCGGGAAACGAGGTTGTCTTCGGGCCACAATATATACCAACAGCGTCCGATGGGTCATTCTCCCAGAAAGTCCCCATCAAGAGCGCAGGCACGTACGAGGTGAGTTTTACAGACACCAAGGGGTTCATTGGAAGTTACGTCTTTACCGTTACAGAGAAGGAGGAGATCGTCCCTGCAACCACACCCGAGCCGACAGTGACGGCGATTGCTGCCACTGCCCCGTCAAGCACCGAGAGCCCTGCATTCTTTGTCATAACCGGGGCAAAGGGAAAGGTGAAGGTCTCGACATCTGCAGGTGTCGACTGGGTCATCGAATATGCTGATGAGAGGGGGAGCGTCCAGAAAGTCAATTCAAAGGGGCAGGTCGAACCAGAAGAGGTGACGACCGAGATGACCGGGGACAGCCTTTACCTCAAGGTGTATCCCTATCGCTTCTCCGACAAGGGCGAGGTGACGATCTTTGTCGAGGGTGCTGAAAAGATCGGGGTTTCAAGAGAGATCCCGCCTGTTTTTGCACCGACTGCAACCACCACGGCGAAGTCTCCCTTCCCCTGCCTCATCGCCATTGTGGCAATGGTCCTCCTCGCATTAAGGAAAAAATCCCATTAGACCTTTTTTTGATGAAAACTCACCTCGCAGGTGAGATATTATTGCGAGCCAGACTTCAGGGTCTCGACGAGAGGGATCTGCTGTGCCTGCGCCCCCGGGGCAGAGATCTGCTCCCTGTAAAAGGATTCCAATCAGGTTAGGTTTTTGATAACCCAGAACGTATATCAGTAGGCATGCCGGGGTAGTCTAGTCCGGAAAGGCGGTGGCCTTGAAAGCCACTGGTGCTTGGCACCTCAAGAGTTCAAATCTCTTCCCCGGCGCATTCGATTAAACACAAGGACCAGTATATCCACCAGTCACCCTGTTCTGTCCCTCCTCCTCATCGAGCAGCAGAAGCCCCTTTCTCCTCCGGTGCATTTATCTCTCCCGACCCTACCATTCCTGACATGGACGAGAAGGAGAGGAATGCACGGCAGGATCTCATCGGATGGTGCCGGGAGCAGGGAATACCCCTCGTGGGAATAGCTGATGCCACCCGCTGGGAGAAACCGCCTTTCCAGCCGTGGATGCCCGTTGAGTTTTACCCGCAGTCAATCTTTCCCGGGACACGATCGGTCATTGTGATCGGTCTGCCCGTTCACCTCCCCGTGATAGAGACGACTCCGTCCATCTTCTACCACGAGCATTACAACACGATAAACCGCCTGCTGGACCAGTTCACCTACCAGATAGCGGAACGGCTGAATCAGGGAGGCCATCCATCGATTGCCATTCCCCGTGACGGATACGGGAGCATCGATGTCCTCCGTGAATTGCCGGTTGCCTTCTTCTCCCACCGCCATGCTGCGTTCCTTGCGGGACTTGGGACTTTTGGGATGAATAACATGATTCTGACACCTGCATACGGTCCGAGGGTCCGGTTCTCCTCTGTTTTTACCACGATCCGGCTCCCACCCGATCCGGTGATGGAACAGGAGCTCTGCATCCGGTGCAACCGCTGCGTGGAGATGTGCCCGAGCAGTGCCCTGCCGGGGGATCCCTACCCCGATGGGATCACCCGCAAGGGTGCATGCACCGGGTACAGTGCAGCCCTTTCCCGCCGGCATGCATCTCCCTGCGGTGTCTGCATCAGGGTGTGCCCTGTGGGAGAGGACCGCGAGCGGTTCGGGAGGACCGACCCTGACCTGTATTCCCGTAACGACCCTCAATCTCCCCTCCGGCGGGCATGGGACCATGTGCGCAGGTACGGGGTAAAAGGACCATTCCCCGAGGAATGAGAGTATGCACCCGGCATCCTCAACCCCGTGATTTCCCGGGGGAAACCCTTTATGATGCCGGGAATGCAATAATTCCCAAAGAGGTATTGTCCATGTGCATTGCAGTTCCTGCAGAAGTGATCGAGATCCGGGAGGGGAATGTTGGCCTCGTGGACTATGGGGATCTCAAACAGGTTGTCCGCCTTGACCTTGTGGATGTGCAGGTCGGTGACTTCGTCCTCGTGCACGTTGGATTTGCCATCCAGAAGATATCGCGGGAAGAGGGGTTAAAGACGCGGGAGATCTTCCGCCAGGTTTACGCAGCCATGCAGGAATCCGAGTGAGTAGTGATGGATATCAAGGCTCTTCCTTTTTCCGTAGCCCTTTTCCGGGGCTGGATAGGCAATCTCCCCCGTGAAGGTGAAAAAGTTCTGCCATCCACTTCTGCACCTGGGGAACCCGCTTGAAATAGCGAAGAATCTACTTTTCAGGAGGATTGCCTGTCCGGGGGACAATATGCTTATCTCCTCCCGATGGTAAAAATATATAAAAATAATGGAGAGGACGTGTTTGAATGGATAAAACAGGTGTTGCAAGTCTCATTGCAGGAATTGTTCTCCTCATTCTTGGAGCCTATGGTGTGTGGGTATTCCTGCCCGAGGTGATAGAGTTCCTCAAGGGAGTCATTGGAATACTCGCCATCCTGATCGGGATATTCCTCCTTATCTTTGGGATAATCCTGATTAAAGACTAGAACCCCACAATTTTATCATAAAAACCACGCAACCGGTTTCCATCCTGCACGTTGTGTCATAAAAAGGTTGCATCCAGATTTCCAATAGGGTCGATGTCCTTTTCCAAAGACATTTACGCATGCAGGGAGAAATTATCTTTAGAGACAGAACCTGAAGAAACAGAAGGAAACAAATTCACAGTCCTCTGCCAATTTTCTTTGTGACTGGTGATTGCATGGATAAAACGAAAGTCCTGGTGGTGCTCCTTGCCATATCCCTTTGTGGGAATGTCTTTTTCCTGATGTCAGAAGGGGCTAATCCCGTGGCGGAAAGGCTCACCCGGTCTGTGCTGTATGCATATCACCAGGCATTCCCTCCCCTCGAAAACGAGACGATCCAGACAGAGGAAAACGTAACTGCGGTGGGCGATGAACCCAACCGGACGGAGGGCAATATCAAGGAGCTGGTGCAATCGAATGGTGAAAAGGAGTTCACCGTACGTGAGATCCTCCAGATGCTCGGGGAGAATGAGACACTCGATGAATCACTCCTCTCTCTGCTCCTCTCCGGGGAAAATGTGACAGATTTTCCGGAAGAGGAGGAGGAACCTGAAGTGACACCAACACCGGATGAAAACGCCTGGAAGATGTACGAAAATTCGAAGTGGCGTTTTTCCGTTCCGTATCCCCCGTCATGGACAGTCAAGGAGGGAACTACGGCAGGCTCCGTGGTCACGTTCACAGCACCAATCGAAACAACGTGCAGTGCCGAAACGAAGCAGTGTTACCAGTACGTGGCATCTCTCTCCATAGCCATCGACACGAATATCGGCACGGGAGGACTTGAGCAGTATTTCAACAAGAAGATAGCAACGCTGCAGCAGCAGCTTGCGATAACCGCGACCAGCAAGAGCGCTCCAACCTATATCTCCGGAGAAAGGGCATACTGGATTGAATATTACACGAGGGATTCACGCGGGAACCCGTCGAAGAGATACATGCAGTATTTTGCACTTCTCGATAAGAAAGTCTACATTCTCACGTATTCCGGTCCCTTCTCAACGAAGGAGAATGTCTACTCCCGGAACAAGGAGGATGTACAGAAGATGATTGAAGGTTTCACCGTTGATAGAGAATACATGGTGGTATGAATCAGGAGAGTCATGCATCTCTCTCTCAGAATAGCCCGGTTTTTTCTTTCCTCAAAGGTACATTAAAGAGATCCTCACGTATTTTTCCAAAAACAGGGGAAGTTTTTTGAAAACGACAGAATCTTTTCCTGAATTAATCTTCCAAATTGAAAATTACCCTCCCGTTCCGTTCCGGAATACGGTCAAAGGGTACCTTTCGGAGTGTTATTTTAGGACTTACGCACTTGGTTTCGACCGAAAAAGCTAAGAGGTAAGAAAACCCATTCTGGAATGGATAACCCGGAATGGAGATTGAAGGCACGTGAACCCTCAGA
>JGI11944J13513_1000179_pt1 | contig 70989 bp, 67 predicted proteins | sample TerdegcoTASludge_FD_13513 | JGI IMG/M metagenome (IMG submission 13513) | reverse complement strand
TGGCTTGATCACGCATTTCCTTACCTGTAACAGCCAGGAAAACATCTTCCAGTGTGGATTCATTGCTGTTGGTTATAGAGGCAATTTTACCACCTTCACGACGAATAGCATCAATGATCTGATTAAGAGCATCTGTACCCTTAGCACTGATCTTCAGGTTGTAGTGATCCTGTTGGGCCACAGCAGCCACACAAAGAAGTGCATCAATCTTTTTCATCAACTCAGATGTCAGATTTGTAATTTTTATGCCAAATACAGTAGTATCACTGTCTGCTATCCTATTTTTCAGATTCTGAGGTGTGTCTAAAGCAGCAACCTTACCGTGATCAATGATTGCAACGCGATCACTCAGCGCTTCTGCCTCTGCCATAGCATGCGTGGTTAATATAACTGTGACTCCGCTCTTGTTGATATCTTTGGTAATATCCCTTATAGAAAATGTGGTCTGTGGATCTAGGCCCAGTGTGGGCTCATCCATGAATAGTACATTGGGCTCTGGAAGCAACGCTCGGATAACATTAATTCGTTGTTTCATACCCGTGGAAAACTTACTGATCTGCGTATTTTTCCATACCTGCATGTTAACCAGCTCAAGCAGCTCATCTATTTTTTCCTCCAGCTTTTGTTTTGGTATAGCATAGAGCTTCCCGAAGAACCGGAGATTTTCTGCCGCGGTAAGTCTATCATACATAATCATCTTTTCTGCCACAAGTCCTATGTTCTCGCGGACTTTGGCAGAATCTTTAATTAAGTCGTAGCCGGCTACTTTAGCTGAGCCGGATGTAGGTTGGGCCAGGGTACAGAGCATTCGTATGGTGGTACTTTTACCTGCGCCGTTTGGACCTAAAAAGCCAAATATCTCTCCGTGTTCTACCTCAAGCGATAGATCATCCACCGCTGTAAAATCACCGAATTTTTTGGTGAGATTATTTAACTCAATAGCTTGTTCTGTCATAATTTTTTCACCTAAATTTTATGCATTTATTTTGAAATACACTTGAAAACTGAGTTGACTTGTTTACTCCTCTTGAAGTGATTCTCTTATCTTTTTGAATCTTTCGTTAAGTTCGTCTATTAATTTTGTATGTAGGATCAATTTTTCTCTCTTGACATCCTCTAAATAGGAAATATAACCATCGATTTCTGTTAACACGCTTTCTATTGCGAATGTTCCACGATCCATTCGTTTTTCATGTGATCGGGAAAAGGGGTGGCCAAATCCAAATAATTTATGAATAATTTTCTGTCCTTTTTCGGTTAAGTCATATCTTCCATCTTCTCTTTTGACTATCAAACCTTCATCCACCATTTTCTTGAGCATGGGATATACTGAACCTGGTGAAGGCCGTTTAGAGTGGATGTGACCCCTATGATGTTTATGGTTTATGTCATCTTTTTGAAGTATTCGATGTATATTTTCATGATGTGCTTGGACTGCATCCATGATCTCCACACCATTTTTAGGCCCATGCTGATCCAGGATGTGGAGTATCCAGATTCTCAGGCCTTTAGATTTTTGCATTTCTTCTATTTTTTCATGAAACTCTTCATGAATATTTTTAAATAAGTTATCCAACATATGGAATTCTTACCTCCAAATCGTATGAGCAATATTAATATCGAGAACTTGATATTAAATACAGTTTATAATTCTTCTAAATTAATTTTTAAGAATTTTAAATAGAATTCATATCAAGAATATCGATCTATCGATATCGACTAACCAATATTATTGGAAAACTTATATAAATAGTTTGTGGTATTAGGATTTGGTTAACTTGATGTGTATTTTTCCAATTAATAAGTTAAAAATGAAGTATTACGATTAGTTTCTTCCATAGAATAACCAATGCAATTTTGAGTTTGAATAATTAAAATATTATTTTGTGTTTAATAAATCAATATATTTATGGCGAACTAGTTGCAAAGGTCATTCCACTAAATAAAGATTGAAAAAATAAGAAATTATTTTTCGTTCAAAAAACATGACAGTTTATCAAAAACTAAATTAATTAATTAATTAATTAACTGGTAACATTTGAATAACTTAAAAAAGTTGAGATGGTAGTATGGATAATAAAATATGTAGTTTTGTACAATTAACATCAATGATCAGGGACAAAGAGATACGGGTTGAAAATTTCACTTACCTTGAAGATGAAATGAATCCTGATAGTTGCTACGTAGAAGTAAACCTCATTGATGCTGACAGCGGAAGTGTGGAAGCAAAAATAGAACTGTATGGTCAAAATAAGGACGATCTAGTTAGCCAAGTTGAATATTTAAAACAGCAATGGCTGTCAGATGAGGAAGTCATTGAAAATTGGTAATGAATAATGGCTATTAAAAACAAAGAATAAATCAGATTAGAATTTTGAAAAATAGAAAAATGGCTCTAAATGGGGATGGATTATATCCATCTTTAATACAATAGTCACTATAGTTTTTTAAGATTTTAATTATAATGAAATGTTTAGATAATATTCATTAATATATAATCATAAATTTGAAAATGAAGGTTGAAAATATGGCAAAAGAAATAAATCAATTAGTGGTGGGCATAAGTCGAGAGGGCGATATAATTGTTAAAAGTGCAAGAGGCAGAATATATCCCGTTAAAAAATCTGCAGATTTAAAATTCACTTGTGAGGATTTATTCCAGGATGTAGAAAAAGATTTATTCGCCACTATTGACACGGAATCTCAACCTTGGGAATGTATCTCTATAAAATAGAGCAATGATTCATAGAAATAGATCATCATAAATAAAATTAGATTTTAATCAATTTTAAAAAAAATCAATTTTAAAAAATTGCCTAATTTAATAGCTGCCCAAAGGAATTTTTTAAGGCCCAAGCGTAAAGGCGAAACATTAAGGGCTGATAGTTTTAGGCAGTCTAAATTGAATAGTAAGAGATGAAAGAAAATTTAAATATTTAATTATATTTTCAATCGAATTGGATAATCTGTTTGGGTTCATAGCCCATTTTTTTGAATTTGGAATATAGAAATTCGATTTTTTTTATTTTTATTTTTATTATATTCATGTTTACCGGCATTTTTTTGATGAAATTTAAATTTAAACCCTTCATGGCGATTATATTCTTGTATTCTTCTTTATTTTCAACCACCGATGCAGTGCCGGATATCTGCATACCAGCTAAATTATCCATGTTGGTGTAGTCCTCATATACAGCGACAGAAACATCTTTATTCAGTAGAATATTGGCAAATTTTTCCCCACCTTCGCTTAAAAGGTATATATATCCATTATTATAGTTGTATTCAATAGGCGTTGATCTTACCCTTTGTTTATGAGATGTGGAAAGTGTACATGTGTTGTGGTTGGTTAAAAATTCTTCTAAGATATTTTTTAAATCTGTAACTGGCATTTTTGGTATAAGATCATCTTTTATCAATTTTAACTCCAATGCATAGTTCACCACATCTTCCAGTTTAAATTTATCCATATCCCCTAATTTAAAGTCAAGTTTTTCACTGAATTCCTTTAATAATTGAGAATCATTCTCTTTTAGCCTATCAAGTTTTAATATTCCGCCTAGAGCTCTTTTAGTTATTACATTTCCTAAAATTTTCTCAAGCGCGATTAAATTTTCATTCCCATCCTCAATATTTATACAGGTACAAAATAGAGAAACATTCTTCTTTTTTAACCAGTTAATGTTTTCTTCAATAAATTCAGTTATCTTAGGCAGGATTTTTCCACTGTATATAGGAGAACCAATAATTATGAAGTCAAAATCCTTATAATTATCACTAAAATCGGCGGTTTTACAATATTTTGCCGGACCTAAAACCAAAGATAAGTATTTAGCAATCTTCTCAGTAGTTCCATACTCACTCTCATAAACTATCACAGTTTTTTGCATAAAAAAGTTTCCTTTTATGATTAACTAGGACAACTGCCTTAAAAATCCTTTTACATTTTCTTGCACAGAATTAACTTCTTCATCGGATGGAATTTCATTATTTTAGTCTTTTAATTCACCGGCAGACATTTCTGGCTTACTTTCTCCAAACATGTCAAAGATTTCCATAATACCAGCTATAATGAGGAATGCGCCGATGATCACGGCTAATACTACTGGATGGTTAACATAAGAACCTATTATTACAAAGAGGATACCAATTAAAATTCCTAATAATCCAATTGTTTTTTCTTTCAGTCCTCTGCCTGAAAATAATGATGTTAAACCAGCCAGACCCAGGAATAAACCAACCAGATAAAGAGCCAGTAATGAAAAGAATTCAAATGCTTTTATATCTGCAATGAAAACTATTCCTAACATTATGGCAAATAAAGCCAGTATTAGGGAAGCTACTCCTACAGCCAGACTTCCTGATTTAAAGCCATGTGCAATCAACCATATTCCCAAAAATATTATTCCAACACCAGCTATGGCATTAACCGTGAAAACACTGATCAAAGGAAATATAATTACCATTAAACCCAATAAAATTCCCAAAATTCCTATTAAAACATTTTTTTGTTCACTCATACTAAATTCTCCAGATTATAATAATTTCATCTTGTTTAAAATATGTGACACTTAATTAATAAGCTTATCTTTAATCCTAATATTGAATAGACTTATCTAAATCCTTTGTTTTGACTCCCACTTTTCTAAACTCTGAAATAATAATTATATCCCTAAAAAATATTTATGACAATTCCCATTACTAGGTAATTTTAATAAATGGAATACTTGAATAATCTTTAGAAAAAAGGAAATTTAAAAATAAAGAATTATTAACCAGGTTAATAGATGTTTATATGGTGATAAAATATGAAAATTAAATATGCTACCATCATAGTTGAGGATATGGATGAGTCAATTAGATTTTACACTGAAGTTATGGGATTTAAGGTAGATAGCCAATACAATCTCGGACCAGCAGGAACAATCACACTATTGAAAGGTGAAGGGGAAACTATGGTAGAAATCATTAAAAACCCAGTAGATGAACCGGGACTATTTTCCATAGGAATGGACGTTAAAGATTTAAACACCACAATTAAAGAGCTTAAAGCAAAGGGTGCTAAAGTCACAATGGAACCCATTCAAATAACAGTGGGATTACTGGCATTCATAGAAGACCCAAATGGAGCTAAGATAGCGCTAATTCAACATCACTAATTCCTATTTTTTTAATACTATCCATTCATTGCAGTTCTTATTTGCAAGAATAAGCCTTCCTCTTTATATCATGAGTTAGTAGCTACATCTCCACCTAATGGTATTTCCTTAAAGAACATTTTAGTTCGCATCTCCTTTAAATTAGAAACTATACGGGACAATTCACTTGCAGGAATACTGACCATAATGTCTTCTTGATTAATACTCATGTTTTTCCTTGCGGCAACGTCACCAAACCCATAGGTAACTTTTCCAGTCATATAAGGAGCTGCAGCCATGGAACTGCATACTGGAACTGCATCAGCGCCCAACCCATGTTCTCCTGAATCGTAGGCATTTGCGTGAAGTATCTCCATTCCCTGTTGGGCATTGCAGACCATAAATATCACATCTGGTTCAAATTCTGCCTTATTTAAAGGAGCGAAAACGACAGCATTAAAAATTCCAGGGTTTATGTATGTTTCATTTTTCCTTGAACGCTGCACTGCTGGAATGTTCTTGTACAGGCCCTTTGGAACCATAAATGCACCGCTTTGTACATTTGCAGGAAATTCGCGCATATCCTTAAGTCCAGAATATCTTGCACCACCCATACATTCTTCCTCTTCTATAGTAGTATAAAATATTTCGCCGTTCATGGCTTTTTTAAGTTTTTTGCAGAATCTTGATTTACCTTCTTCCTTTCCAACATTCTTTGGCTCTTTTACAGACCATTTTATGGCTACTGGTTCATTTTTCAATTTTAGAAGTTCATTTAATTTATTCCCCAATTTATTATAATCCATATTTAAAACCTCTTTAACCCAAATAACGCTCATGTTGTGAGCATAAATTTAATCCATCCATTTTTTTCACTTAATTTTTTTAATTAAATTAGCTACATTAAAACCAAATTTTCTTATAACTTCCATTCCCTCTTTATCATCCTGAACCTCGCCAGGAGCCCATCCAAAAACCATGTTCCAGCTATTTGAACCGGGAACAATCATATCATTATATAAGAAGAACATTAGCATTTCCTGTATAGTAGATGTGTGGCCACCTCTGCGTGCAACGGCTATGGGGCCTCCTACTTTCCATGATAAAAAGTTCTGATTAAAAAAAGATACCATTCCTATTCTCTGCAAGGCCGACATTATATCGCCACGTGCAGTGCCAAAATATACTGGGGATCCAACAATAAAACCTTCAGATTGTTTAATTTTAGTTATAATATCATTTATTCCATCGTTGATTATGCATTCATTCAATTCTTCACATTTCCTGCAATGCAGGCATGATTTGATATCTTTTCCTACAAATGATATTATTTCAGCTTCTAAACCTTCTTTTTCTATTGTATTAGCACATTCTTCTAAAACTTGATAAGTATTACCCTTTGGCCGTGGACTGGCACATAATAATAGCACTTTTTTCATAAATAACCCTCCAAACAGTTTATACTATCCTGAAATTCCATAACAAATACCTCTATTTTACTACAATGTGGAGAAATAAATCTCCTATATCTATGCTAAATTTCTGTTGATCAACATCCCTACTTTCCAATATCTCTTTACTCCAGTCGCCCATATTTGCCATGCCATTGTATATTACTGATAGGAGAATAATTGCTTCGGTAGGATCCACATCTGGCCTGATTTCACCATCATCAATAGCTTTTTGTATCGAATCTATTCCTATGAACATTATTTCTTTGAATAATTCCTTTACTTCCTGGAACTCTTCACTACTGTTCATTTTATCCATATCAAATTGTTTTTTAATAGATGTAGGAGAATATAAGAGCCTGAAATAGTCAGGATATTCATTGGAGAAATTTCTATTGGCATTTAGATATAATTTTAGCTTTTCTAAACCAGTTTTTCCTTTTTTAACCTCATTTTTAACAGTTTCAGCCCAAATTCGGATCCCGCGCAGAACTATGGCAAAGTACAGTGATTCTTTATTTTTAAAATATAGATAAAGGGTACTTTTGCCGAGACCGATTTCTCTTGCTATTTCATCCATTGAAACTTCGTTAAAATCTTTATCAGCTAATAATTTTCTTGCAGCATCGATTATATCGTTTTGACGCTGTTCTCTTTCTCTTTCCTTCCATTTTGCAAGTGACATACGATTTCACTCCAAATATAATATGACTAAAGATCACTATGCTGACTCATTAGTCAGTAGTATAACTTGTAGTCATATGAAGTATATAAAGATTTTGGATAGAAAATAAAATTTTTATTAAAATCGAAGAATTATTACTATAGAACAAAAAATTATTCACTTACTCGCTGCAAAAAAAATATAAAATATTAAAAGATCATTATTCTACTCTTCTACTAATTTTAGTTGGAACTAAGTTGAAATTTAAGTAAATATCCGATTTTTATTAAGGTCACAGAATATATTTACAAAAAAATTTCAAAATGTGGATAAATAGATCAATACATATAGCCCGCTTTATCTAAAAATGGTATTTTCTCATATTTTTAAAATTTAATAGTGGGAAGTATTGGGAGATGAAGATGGATATGATGACAAGTCAACTTCACATCTTAAATCATGTTCAACTGTGGTTTTTAAATAATATTAAATTTCAATAAAATCAAAAAAAATAGGTGTATATAAATTATAATGATTTTCTAACTTAATATATAAAATATTCCAGTTTAAGAAGTAAAAAAAGTTTCTAGGTTAGAAAATATATAAGAAACTTTTACCAATTTTTGTTTTTGTTTAATGAAAGAAATATAATTATAGAATTTAAACAGTGATTAACATTCCTTAACCCCTTAACTTTACTGTACCAATAGTAAATAAAATTTATTTAAATGTTTTATTAAATAAATAATTGAAATCCTCTAAAAAGACTTCATAACCTAAAATACTTAAAAATTTTAGATTCTTAATCTTATAAGAGTCGATACCTTTATTACAGCAGCTTTCTAATAATTAGATGATGACTGATATAGATTTAGATAAAGTGATGCTTACTTTATCAAGTACTTCATAAAAACAAATTGTTGTCACATATCATGCGCTTAACAAGATGAATGATAGAAATTTAGATTATAAATGGATTCTTAATTCTTTACTTAATGAAAAACCCCAAGGTATATTAAAACAAGATTCAAATAAGTTTAAATTACATTATAACCATCCTACTAAAAAAGGATATGACTTGATTATTATAATTGCAATTATAAATTCTCCCGAAAATATTATAAAAGTAACAACATATGAACAAAATGTAAAAAGAAGGTTGCGAAAAAATGGATAAAACATTTAAGATGGATAAAGATTATGATGTACAAAATGATGTTCTTTACCTTCGTATTAAAGATGATTACAAATATAAGGAATCTATTGAAATTGAAGATAACATAATAGTTGATTTAGATGTAAATTACAGGCCTGTTGCTTTAGAAATAGTAGAAGCAACTTCCATTTTAGATGTAAGTAAATTTTCACTAAAAAAACTTATTAAATGGGATATGTATATAAAAATAGATGAATACTCAATCCGTATAAATGCTTCTTTCATAGTACCTGTTAGACATAAAAAAGTGGAAAAGCCTATTACTGCTAAAACTATGAATGACATCAATTTACCCAATATACAAACTCATTATGATTTAGCAACAGCATAATTTTTTTTAAAATAAATTTTTCTAATTTATTAGATTCCAATAACTATTTAATTAAAAACCTAAAAATAAAATAAAATTTATAATAAGTGATATGTAAATAGTATATGAGATTATATGTCCAATAAAATATCAGCTAAAATAGACAATGCCGTTATCAAAATTAAAAGCATTCCCGGATTTGAAAATGTTAAATTTATAATGCTTCACGGTTCTGCTTCTCGTGGAGAGATGAAGGAAGATTCTGACATTGATCTATGTATTTATTATAAAGGAGATCGGGATGAAGCATCAGATTTTAGATATAAGGTACTTTCAGAATTATTTGAAGATTATTATGATATTCAGATATTTGAAAATCTTCCCTTGTATGTTAAAAAAGAAGTTTTAAAGGGTGAACCTGTTTATTTACCTGATAAAAAATTTTTGTATGATATAGCCTATGATACCATTAAAGAATATGATTTATTTAAGAAATATCTATATGATTATATAGGAAAAGAAGCAATTGTCTAAAAAGTTAAAAGGATAATTATTATGACATTAAGAAAAGTTATAATAAAAACAAAGATAGCAGAGATAAATGATAGTCTCAAACTCGTAAAAGATAACTTGCCTTCATCATTATCCCAATTTAAAAAAATGGGATTGATTAAAGATGGTATCTATAAAAGAATGGAATATGCTATAGAAAATGTTTTTGATATATGTTCTATCATTAATTCAGATCTGAAACTAGGGGTTCCTGTGGATAATGAAGATATCTTAAATAACTTATATGAAGCAGATGTTATTGATAATATAACTATGGACCAATTAAAATCTATGAAAGGCTTCAGAAATATATTAGTACATAGGTATGGTAAAATTGAAGATGATATGGCATTTAAAATATTAAATGATAATTTAGACTATTTTGACCATTTTTTAGAGGTTATTGAAGAATTTATGAAAAAAAATAATCATTGATAATCAATTAATAAATCTTTCATAAAGAATTAAATATATTAAAACAGCACAAAATATTACTATTAACTAGAAAATTCTTTTTTTTGGCGATTATTTAGCATTACTAGCCCCGCAGAGAATTTAAGGATATTTCAACTGTATAAGATTAAAATAATTATTTAAATATTATCTTTCTTTTTTTTTAGAAATTTTTGAGATAAATATTAATGATTCTAATAGTTTACTATGTGGAGTAATGGCAGCTAATTGAACTTCTTTAAATAGAAATATGGATCATTCGTTATAAAAGAGTTCCTCTCCAGTAGATTAATAAAATCATTATTTTCAATAAATTCAAAAAAATAATGTGTTTATACAATTATTGAAACATGTATTGTAACTTAATATTCTAAATAATTCCATTTTTCTAATTTAACTAAAAATTAGATTATCCATCTCTTAGTTTTACTAAAAATTATAATAAAAAACTCTATTTCTGTTAGTAATTTTGAAACGTGTACCAGTTTTTATGATGATGCTATAACAACACCATTATATATCTACTGCTTAGAAATAGGAGTTAAATGTTACACTACAAAAATTTTTGATGGTTTTGCTTAGCACTATTCTGTGCCACCTGAAGCTATAAAGAATATATAGTAGAACCGATTATTAGAATTATTGCAACAATAAAATTATAAAAATAATAACTAAAAAGTGGTGTTTTTAATGGTTCATTGTCCTCAATGTGGTGAAGAAAATCAGGATAATAATAAATTTTGTCTTAATTGCGGGAATTCTCTTGAGAATATTAATTATCAATCCAAGTCAAAAAAAGAAGTTTCTATTCAGGATAATACAATAAATTCTAAAAATTTATCTGCAACTAAAAATGAAGATGTAAAAACTAATAATAAGAAAAAAGTGGGAGAAGTTACTTCTTCCACAAATCCTAAAATAGATGTTACCTTCTTTGAATCAATGCCTGGAAGAGCTAGTTTTGGTAGTAATGTTGATTATATTAAGGGTGTTTTGGAAATAGCAGATCATGAGATTATAGTTCATAAAAAAAGTTATTTTAGGGGAAAGGATCGAGGTAAAAAACATCTCCGTTATGATCAGATAACAAGCGTTGATTATGACTCTGGAAAATTTCTTTCACCGGCTGCAATTCAATTATATATGTCTAGTATACAGTATTCTTTTAGAAGCAATGATAAAAAATTAGAGTCAATATACAATTTAATCCATGACAAAATAGAAGAATCACGCATAAAATCCGAAAAAACCACTAATCCAGTTAGTTCATTAGATGAACTTAAAAAATTAGCTGAATTAAAGAATATGGGCGCTATTACTGAAGAAGAATTTGAGAAAAAGAAAAAACAATTACTTGATTTAGAGAATTAGTCAAGCGTATTACAGTTTTACTGTTTAATGGCATTATAAGCCGTTTAATAATCTTATTCAAGAATGCAAGAAAGCCTGACCCAACCCCAGAAATACTACTAAGGACATTAATTTTTTTACTTTCAGAATCTAGTTTAAGCTTCTTTGAACCCCCTTTGCTATACCACCTGCCAGCATACCAGTGACAACTTCGGGTCCTAAACTGAAACCACTAATGATGTAGGAATGATAGCAAAAAGAGGAATGCAAAGGCTTAGGGTCCAAATATCCTTTATTAACTGCTTCGAACACATTATATCTCTAGCCGATGTATAACGGTGTAATATGCCAACTATCAAGCCTGATCCAGTCATAAATTATATGTGAATTTTTAAGTATCTAACTCATAACTATGTAATTATATAGTTATTAGACAATTCCCTGAGCCATCATTGCCTTTGCAACTTTAATAAATCCTGCAATATTAGCTCCAACTAAATAGTTACCTTCAAATCCATATTCTTTAGCCATTTTATCAATATTTCTATATATGTTAACCATGTTTCTTTTTAATCGGGTATCAACCTCATCAAATGACCAGTGCATATTTGAGCTTCTTTGTGCCATTTCTAGTACACTGGTTGTAACTCCTCCAGCATTAGCTGCTTTTCCTGGTAAGAACATTAATCCAGATTTTAAGAATAATTTAGTAGCTTCGGGAGTTGATGGCTTGTTTGCTCCTTCTGCAACATATTTAACTCCATTATTAATAAGTTTTATTGCTGAATCTTCATCTAACTCATTTTGAGTAGCACAGGGAAGAGCTATATCACATTTTATATTCCAAAGACCTTTACTTCCTTCTTTATAGAGGGTATCAGGAAAATCATTTAAGTATTCATAGATACATTTTCTTTCTTCTTTGATATGTTTTACAAATGGGATAGATATTCCATTTTCGTCAAAAATGTAACCTTTTGAGTCAGACATCGCAATAACTGTTGCTCCAAGTTGTATAGCCTTTTCAGCTGCATATATGGCCACATTTCCTGAACCAGAAACTATTATCTTTTTACCTTCCAAAACTTCTCCCCTTGCGTTTAAAGCTTCTTCCAATATATAAATAAGGCCATAACCTGTTGCTTCTCTTCTTACAAGAGATCCACCATATTCAATTCCACTTCCAGTTAATACGCAATTATGCCTCTTTGAAATTCTATTATACTGCCCAAATAGGTACCCCACTTCTCTTAAACCCACACCAATATCCCCAGCAGGGACATCAATATCAGGCCCTATATAATTTCTAAGTTCAGTCATGAAACTCTGGCAGAATCTCATAACCTCAGCATCGGATCTGCCTTTTGGATTGAAATCACTTCCACCCTTTGCACCGCCTATTGACATACCGGTAAGACTGTTTTTTAAAATCTGTTCTAATCCTAATAATTTAAGAATCGATAAATTAACCGACTCATGAAAACGAAGCCCTCCTTTATAGGGGCCAAGTGCACTGTTGAACTGAACACGAAAACCTCGATTAACCTGTACTTCACCATTATCATCAACCCATGGTACTCTAAACATCACCACTCTTTCAGGTTCTAAAAATCTTTCTAAAATCTTTGCTTCCTGAAATTCAGGATGCCTTTCAAACACTACATTAAGACATCTTAAAATCTCAGTTGCAGTCTGTATGAACTCGGGTTCATAAGGATTTTTTCTCCTCAGCTCTTCTAATACATCATCTACGTATGTCATATCCTCATCTCCTAATTTTGGATGGTAATCATCAACATTCCACCGCTAATTAAATATTAAATGTTTCGTTAACCAGAAATTACATATCTTTAGGGTTTATTCTTCCTTTATAATACCTTTTATTTACATTTACCTTTACTAAATTGTGATACAATTCAATCAGGAGTTGCATTTTTTATTTTTTCCACAATAATATAATTTGAATTCACCAGAAAGGTTGCAAAAGCCGGATTAACATAACTTAACCGGGGAACATCATAGATTTTAGCTAAAAAGAGTGCTTATTCTTTATCAAAACCCAAGTCCTTTTTTAACTCGTCCCAATAGTTTTCAAAGCAACTTTATGGTAAATTTGGGGTGTGGTTTTAATATCTTTCTTCTCCAGTTTTTTCCTGGTTCCGGAGATAAAATTATAGTAATATCTAACTTCGTTAAATCTGCATATAACGAAATAATTAAGGATTATGGATTATGTATATTATCCATATCTGTGATATGTTAACATTTTCCTATTTGAAATTGGTGGCAAAATATAGAGTATTATTTAAGGATATTAAGCCGTATAATCCAATTAATTTATTCCCATAGCTCTTAATTCAGCTTTATATATATGTTTATGAATACATTTAAAATTTTTACCATATTTGGTTCAGTTTCAAAGATATGATGACTTATTCCTCCATCTAAATGTTCAACAATATGAAATGCTTCATGTATAACACTTAATTTTTGATCATTTTCTACCTTTTTTGAGAAAAGATTTTCATTAATTATAATAACAAAATCTACATCTTTTTTTAATTCTTTAATGTCAAAAAATAAAGAATAATCATCATTGATTATCCCAAAAGGCATAGGACTATCTAAATCTTTTAAATCATCTAATTTAATACATGCTGCAGTTGAGTTAACAGCTTCACTAATCTTTAGAACTCTACCATATTCTATATCATCTGCAGGCTTGAATTCATCTATTTCTTCTTTGTATCTTGTATAGTAATCAGGACAATCTTTATAAATATCATGAAGGAATTTTAAATTTTCTTTCATGAAAATAATACCTAAATGCATATAAAGTCTGTGCCCAATTATGCACTCTGCAAATTCTTCTGGATTAAGATAAAAAACTCTATATTTTGCTGTTAAATCATAGCAATTTAATGTAAAATCAACTAAATCATCAAATTCATTAATTTTTTCCATATTTAAGCTCCTTGATTAATCTCTATAAATTGCTATCGGAGTGAAAATCACATAAGGAAATTTCGGACTCAACGCATCATCAAAAACCCTAATACCATTAAAACCTTCATCAAAATCTAAATCCATGCTTAAATTATTAATTACAACAGGATCTGTTAAATTAAATCGATTGATGCTATTTTCTGAAATTATCATTTCTGGTCTGTAATCTTTCGTTGGGATCCAAGCAATTTGCCCAAATACAGACCATTTAGCTTCAGGAGAACTTCCATATTTAAAAAGTATATTATTAATAGGTTCTCTTAAACTATTTTCATCTAAAAGCCCTATAAATCTCAAATGATTTTTATCCAAGAACGGAATAACTTTAAAAACTAATCTATCTTTAAATAAATTTTTAATTAAAGTAGAAAAAGCATTAATTTGCTTATCTTCCATTTTCAATTTATTATCCCTAAGTGCTTTTTCACGTTCACTTTTAATTTTACTTTCTATTTTTCTTCTTTGATTACGATCTTTAGGAAGTTCAATTTTTGGATTCCCCTCTGTTCCAATATCATAAAGCGCTTCACCAATACTATTGAAATTGGAAATTAAATCATCCATCTGCTTATAATCATCAAAAATTACTCTTCCTTTAATTAAAATAAAAGAAGTATCAGAAATTAAATTATTTAATTCTCCTTCTTCCCAAATCTCTTTAATATCATTTATTTTATTTATAAAATAAATTTCATTGTAATCCTGCAAAATACTTTCTAATAAGTTATACATATGATCATGTAAACTCCTTGTTTCAGATTGTTTATTTTCCCAAAGGATTCCACTTTCAATCTCGCCTTTTATATTAGCAAAACTTAAAATCCCTCCAGAAGCCCCTCCTTTTGTATAAGTATGTTTTTTATCAGTATTTTCTCTAGAATATGATTCGATGAGACCTTTATCTATTTGAGAGTATATGGACTTCATCCTTTCTACATCTAAATAAATAAAATCTCTAATTCTCAACTTATCATTCATTTAAATCCCTTTTTTTACTAAATTTAAAATTAATTAACTCCATGGATTTCCCTATGTTTAACTAAATATAGTGAATCAGGCCATAAATCCTCATTTTCTGGTAAAAATATTTTCTGACCTTCAAAGGCATATATTTCTTCATAATTATCATCATATTTTATTCTTTCATCAACCACAACCCAATAATTATCATCTATTGTAAAGTAACCATTATCAAAAGCCCAATGATGTAATCTACATAACGCTATTCCATTTCTAAGATCATCAGATCCTTCTTTTGATTTTGGATAAATATGTGCTGCTTCAACTTCAGGATTTCCAGTTTTAGTGAATCTTTGTTTTCCACAGACTGCGCACTTATTATCATAAATTTGCTTAATATATCTCCTAAATGCAGCGTTACGTCTTTTACGCTTCACACTATCATAAACAGCATGATCCTCTAGTTTTGGAACATCTTTAACTAAATCTAAGATTTCTTTTGATTCAGGCATTTGATATTCTGGAATATCGAGGCCAGTACTCTTTAATTTAAACTCATATTTCATATAGCCATCTTTCTTAATGTATAAATAATCAAGAACCTCCAAAATTCCTATATATTTCCAAGGACCTTTTTCATCTTCTTGAATAAATCCATAAATAGTTCTTCCTGTTTCATTGGATTCTATTAAAGCTTTATTAGCAGTTGTTAATTCTTGATCCTTATTTTGGCCCTCTCCATCATAATAAAGCACATCCTCTATAATTTTATCAGAATAAGGGCCTGCTGCTCGAGAAAACAACAAGATATATGGTGTATCATCTTCCCAACGTCTTAATGTGATTCCTTTAATTCGCGGACCAAAATTAGTGTTAAATTTATCCTCAATTTCCTCTTTGGATAACTCTTCGCCAATCTCTAAATCAATTTCCATACTACTTTTTTTAAAAATTCCATTTAAATTTTCACCAATCCAATCTAAAACTATTGGTTGGTCTTTTTTATCAATATAACCAAATGTCTGAATACTTCCATAATTTCGAGGACTTATCTTAATTTCATCTATATCAAAAGGTTTAACTGGCCTTAAATTATTCCCTTTGATAAGATATTTCCATTTATTTCCCCAAATTTTTACACTTTCATCATTTAGATCTTCTTCATACGAAACAAAATTCATAACATAACTAATGGGTTTTTCATCCGGTTTCAAACTATTTTTTGTTTGATAAATTAAAATAAGATCCCCCGGTTTTGCTTTAAGTGGTCTTCCATTAGTAGCATGCATCTCATTTTCTATAACTCCCTGCATAGTTGAAGCCGAATTTTTAAATAAAAGCATGACATCTCCCCCATAAATATTATAGATAAGTTAGTTAATATCTCTTGTCCACTCTTCGGGCCAATCACTAGGTTTAAAAACCATTTCTGAACAAAATTCTGCTATTAATTTGCTAATATTGTAAATACTATTTTCATCCAACCTTTTTCTACTTTTAAGTATGTGATCGTTGATTTCAGAGGGTTTAAGGATAAAATAGTGTTTTGGACTTTTTATAATTTTAACATTTCCACTAACCATGCTAACTATTGCATAAACCCATAGATTTTTGTTTTCTATCCCTTTTTCTTTTAAAAAATCTCTTAATAACATACTATTACGCAAAACCTGTACACCCGGATTAGATTTAGCTTTAACTGATCTTCGTCCTTGTTTAAAGTACCACTGGTTGCCCCTTACCATATAACTGCCGGTGAAATTTTTGGTTTCTATGGCAAATACACCATTTTCACCCACTACAACATGATCAATATTTCCCATACCGTTAGGTAAATTTACATCATTAAATGTAACTGATCTAGATAAATTTTTAAGATTATCAGCGACAATTTTCTCTCCTTTATCACCCTTTTCCCAACTTTTTCGTTTATTTAGAGCATAAACAATAATAAAGATACCAACTATCAAAAAAAGCACCGAAAGTATATAACCTGCATAAAAAGCAAACAATGAAATCAAAGCTATAACAGCTCCAATAATAATATAAAAATTATATTTAGAGATTGTCTGTTCTGTAAAACTAGAAGTTCCCACGACAATAGGTTTTTCATCATATATGGGGTTTTTCTCTATTCTTAAATCAGCTAAAAAGAGTAGAGATCCACCACATTCCGCACAACAATAGAAAGAAGGATCTTGATCCTCTTCTATTTCATATTGAGCATCACAATTTTCACATATAACAATAGCCACTTTCAGGATTCCCCCCAAAGAATTCCTTTTTATATTTATTTTATAATAATTAATTTCTATTATATATTTGTTTATTGTTGAAATTATAATTAAATACTTAAGGTATAATTTCATGATAAATTCTCATGAAAGGGGAACATTTATTTATACTAAAGGTTTGATTATAGCTGTTTTAACAATGATGTTAGTAGTAATAGTTTCAGGATGTACAAGCACAGATGAACAAATGATACCAACAAATCAGAAGTAGGTGATAATACTACTGCAACAAAAATAAATGATAACACAATGCCATCACAGTAGATGCCTCTTGGGATGCCTGTACTAAATGTAGTGCTAATGACGGTGAATCATTATATAATCCTGAAGACGGAACTCGATCTTATTGTAAATGCCAACTATGTGGATATGAGTATTGGGCTACAATTCCAGAGAAACTAAGACTTCAAAAAAACTTCAGATTTTACTATGCTTAATCCATTATTTTATAAATAACATACATTTAAAGAGAGGAATTTAAAATTGATAGTTTTAGTAACCCGCTGGTGAGGAACTCTGCATATACGAAGTATTATATTACAACTAAAAAAATGACATTTTATTCATTCATTAAAGTATATCATCACAAATTCTATTTTTACATGTACATTTGTGCTTTAAATCGTGACAAAAGTTTTGAAACTTGAACAGCCAGGGAAACTTCCTTGATTTAAATGAATTTTCTCAATTATCCCTTTTTAGTACTTTTATTACGAATTCAAAGGTTATATTGAGAAAATATGGCTTTTAGATGATTTTAATGGATAAGACCACCATATTAATGTTTTTAATACCTTTAGAGCTGATTATGGTTTTTGATTTTTCTAGGACCAATAATTTTAAATATTCTCTCCAACAAAACATAATTCGGGTGTTCTTTACTGATACTTAAGTGATGTTTCATTTTATTCACCAAATAAAACTATGTAAATATCAATACTTAAATTTATCAGTATATAAGGTCTAATATAATTATCAAGAAATATATAAAATGTATTTTTAGAAAGGAAGCAAATAATATATCATTAAACAAACAAAACTTAAAGAAAAACTAGTTTTTTCAAAAGAAAAATCTAAGAGGCTAAAGAGATTTAGTTTGACCATAGACAAAGAATGAAGACTCCAATATATAAAAGGAATATGGGACGGATGGGAATATAAAACCGAGTTAAAGCCAGTAACAACCTTAATTGATAAAAAGGATATGATAATGGTTGAAAAAAAATTGTGTTGGTTGCGGAGCATGTGAAATGTTTAAAAATATAAGAAGGGGTTGTATAGCTAGAAATTACACAAGAAAAAGAAAAGTAGCTTTAAAATCAATTAATATATTCATTTCATTTTAATTTCGGGTAAATTTTCGTTAAATTCATTATCAATTAGACTAATTTGTTTTTTAATTATGCCTCTCATTTTCAGAGATGGCTTCAAACAAAATCTTTCAAAATCTTCTTTTTTAATCTCATCCGCATGCCTTATATGTGGGAAAAGTAATTTAAGGTAACCTGTAGCTATTTTTACTATAGCTTTCGTATCTCTAGTGTCAGCATTCTTAGGTATGTCTATTAAATCATGTACAACATTATTAAAATCAGGAGCAGTTCTTAATGTACTTAGTATTTCTGAAAAATACTCCACGTTTAAAGCATAACCTTCAATTTTTAAATCTTCTCGCATTCTTGGTAAATTCCATCCTTCAATGAATCCATGAAACCTATCTAATAATGCAGGATCTTGGAAAAATTTATGCAATTTGGCAAAATATTTATTATAAACTGGTTTTTTATCTGCAGTAAGTGGAATATTTCCCAATACCATTAAACCTGATGTAGAAACTCCTCTAAAATTAGCCACAGAGAAACTTCCTGATTCTAAATAATTTTTTAAAGCGCCTCGTAATTCGCTTTCATCAGTAAATTTGATAGTTTCAATTTCATCTAATGCAACGAATTCATAATTTGTTATAATACCAGGTATTTGACGTGAAACATCATACAGTAGCTTTGCTCTTGAAACTACACCTCCACTAAAAACCCATCCATATTTACTTAAATTATTGAAGACATAGGATTTGCCAGTACCTTTAGGAGCAAGTTCCATCATATTTAAGTTAGGCTCAACAAAAACAAGAAGTCTTGAAATAAATAATAATTTCTGAGAAAGAGTAAATCCTTCAGGATTGTATTCCATAGAACGAATGAGAAGATCTATCCACTCATTAAAGCTAAAATCTCTTCTTTTTTCTCTGAAATAGTCTAAATCAACTTCATATGGTTTAAATGATTTATAATCTATTATTTCTATGATTCCTTGTTGATTTCCTTCAGGAGGCATATAAACTAACTTAACTACACCCCAAACTTCCCCTCCTTTTAATTCTGGGAATTTTTTTGCTATATATTGTGGAATTCTTCCTTCATTTGATTTTATACTAGAATCAGGTATAGAAAATTTTAATATTCCTGATTTTATATCTGGTTCTATAACTATTCTAGCAAGTAAAGTGAGTTCGTTTGAATCATTTATTAGGGAACCTTTTATTTTAGTATCTTTATGGGGTATATGATCATGCAAGAAAAGTTTTAATGCATCCTCATCCAAATTTCCGGATTCATCTGTATATTTCTTAACTAACCAATCCTTAACAAAAGATGGTAGTGTAACTCCCGAAAAAATACTATATTTCTTAGAGTTTTTAAAAACAGATTCTTCTTGAAAAGTTTTTTTTATTTCTTCATCTAAATCATTCATATTAGATCTCTCTCTTTAAATCCACCTTTGATATTAACTTTTAATTCAAACTGATTATCCCCGATTTCTATAATAATTAAATGTTGTCCAACTTTAAAATCATTTAAATCTAATGAATAAATGTCATTTTTAAATGATAACTTTAATGATTGTTCATTAGAACAAGCTTGTGGGATGTGAGAAGGGGATGGAGATATCTTAAATTGTATTGATGATTGAGAAATTTGAATATCAAATTCTTTAGGTTCGACTTTATAGCATATTTTCTCTTCTTTAATGTATTCTTTTTTAGTTTCAATTGAGATATAAGGTACTAAAATTTCTTCTGGAGTAGCTCCACCATGGACCTCCTTATAAGGAGTATTATTTAATGATACATGTTTTAAAGCTACAATTGCTTTTTTATCTTGACATTCGCCATCGTCTATTTTCCATATTAAATAATCATCATCTTCTTTATAATTTTCATTATTTATCCACATGTATCTTCCACTGTGTTTAGCATTTTCAAATTTATGTTTTTTAATATTTCCAAATTCTTTTTGACACAAAAAACTAAGCCCATGATCTGATAAAATAGTAATCTTTTCACGTGGAATATCCAGTATTTCCTTTATAATTTCTTTAATTATTTCAATTTCTTCAATTAGAGTATTAGGATGTTTATAGGATTTCTGTTTATGAACATAATAATCTAAATCATCTATTTTATCAAATTTATATTTATTGCATTTTGTGATAGTAGGTAAATTAATTCGGGTTATCATTTTCTTTTTTAATGATTTTTCTTTTCCTTTACTATAAATTTCTATTAAATGTACAATTAATGGGAACCATTCAGCTCCTAATCCATCTACCCAAATATAGTAAGTGTCGCCTTCTATTTTGGATGTAGATATCGGGTAAAACCATTCTAAAAAACTAGACATATTCTTATTTTTAGTATTAATAAGGGTCTCAAGTCGATTAGTCTTGATATTTTTCACTTTTGAAATGTTATATTCTTTTAAATAATCAATTATCCAATTTTGTTGTATATTATCTGGTACTATAAGATCCCAGTCTAAATAATAGTATATTTCTGGATAAAGATCTTTTAAACTTGAGATAATTGAATTAATATCCTCTTTTTTAATGGTTTCTAGGATGTATTTTCTTTCAGTGAATGTAATATTTGTTAAATAATTAGATTGCTTTTTAAATGGATAATCTCTTATTTTTTCAATATTTTTATAAAGATTCTCCTCATTAATTGAGAATTGATACTTTTCCAATATTTTTAATAATTTTTTCCTTTCATTGAAAAAATTGACCGAATCTTTAAAATCTAGGCTAAATATTTCTATCCATAATTTCTCCGCTAAATTTTTGTTCCCTAAATTATCTAATTTTCCAAAGCAATGATTTAAGTAAGATAGTTTAAATGTAGCTAAAGAATTAAAGAAATTTTTGATTAACCATTTTTCATAATGATTGTTCTCATTTTTTAAATATAAATTTAAATATTCATTAATTGGCAACTTATCAATATCTCTAACGTTAAAATGCTTTGAAAATATTTTTTTAAGAGTAATTCCTTTTTCTTTATATCTACTTAGCTCCATTATCAATTTATTCCAAAAATTTACTTCATTTTTTTTAAATTCTATTAAAATATCAGTTCTAAAGATCTTTTGGATATATATTTTTTGAGTTGAAATCATTTCTAAATCAAATGTTTGATCTGGAAGTGAATTTTTATAATAAAAGGATAGGGGTTTAGATAAAGATATTATATCTTCAATATAATCTTTTTTCCATAAATTAAACCAGTCTTCAGTGCTTGATACTAATTCTAACCCATTTAAATCCATATTTTGATGATCAATATCGAAATTAGTTTGATATATATGCATTTTTTTAGGAGATGTATCTAACTTCCAAATAGGAGCCCACTCTTTTTTTCTATAGAAATTGTCCCAAAATTCACGCTCAAATCTTTCCCATAATCCAACTAAGGGTATATAAATTCTTATATTTTCTTTTTCAATTTCAGCTAAGCTTTTAAGTAAATTATAAAAAGAATTTATATCCAGAAATCTTAAAAATTCTGAAACAGGTACAATAACAGAATCATTTGAAAGCTTTTCTGTAAAAGTTATTATTTCATCTGGTGTGATCCATGCATTTTCATTAGGTAAAAATGAACCTAATTCTATAACTTTATTGCTACTTGAAGATAATAATGATGTTAACTCTTTAAGTTCTTTAAAAGAGTTCAAAAAAATAAATCTAATGGGAAATCTATTATCTGAGATATGGGGAGAATTTCTATCATTGATAATTCTTTCATTCAATTCATCAATAGAAAGATAATTTTCTATTCCCATCTCAATTCCCCAAGAATTTTTCAATAATTCCTATTATATCTGGCCTTTCCTTAATCACACTAATAATAACTTTTTTTAGTATATTTTCGTTGCAATGTTCAATTTTTGCTACTATCTCTTTTAAATCATCCTTTATTTCTGGGGGCTTTTCTCCTTTTCCTGTCCCTATGGTTTCTGAAGTTGAAGATGTAGTACTATCCTCTGATTTAGACTGGTCTGTAGGTTTTGATTGTGTAGTGATATCTTTTCTAACTGAAGATTCTTTAGCAAATTGGCCTGTGGGTTTGGATTGTGTGTTGGATTCTTCTTCACCTGAAGGTTGTTTAGTAGATTGATTTGAAGGTTCAGTTTGTTTATCTTTTTGATCAGAATCACTTATTTTTTCCAATTTCCAATCTTTAACTTTGTCTCGTGTATCAATCTCAGACCAAGAAGCCACTTCTTCTTGCATATTTTTCTTTATGTATTGAATAACGTCCTTAAAGTCTTCTGATGAAATTTCAATGTTTTTAATAGTTCCTAACCATTTTTTAAATAATTGTTCAGGATCCTCTGTTTCAATTAAGACTTCAAGATCATATTCCACAATTTCAATATTATCTAAACATTTGCTTATTACTTCTCGATTAAGCTCTTTATCAATGGATTCAATAAGTTTAAAAATAGAATCTAATGCTATTCCTGTCTTTTCATTGATATCGGCGTACTTAAATACCCAAATAGGGAAGCCAACTTGTTTAACCCATTTTCTTACTCCCCATCTTGCAGAATTTAAATTGTTTATATCTTTGAGATTAAATATTTGGCTTAAGATGTTAATAAGTTTCTTTTCATCTTCTGATCCAAAGCGCACTTCCAATTTAGATAATCCGGTTCCATCTTTCCAAAAATCAACTAACTGGGATGGTTTTTTCCTCATCATTTGCTTATTAATTGGGGTTCCAATTCCAGCCTCAAATAGTTTCCCAGCATATTCTCTTAGGAGAAAGCCTATAGCTGCCATATTTACCATATTTGGATACAATCCATAAGGTGATTTGGCAAGGGAACTTAAATCTTTCCCCATATTAAATGTACCTTTATTCTTTCCTTCTTCAAACTTTTTATGAATTAGATTATGCATTGCTATGATTGGATGATTATCTGATATATCCTCTTTTAAGTTAAGATTTGAATCTACAATATATTCCCCTGTATTATCTCTTATTATTTCTCTTAAATATCTTTCAGGACCTTTACGCGTATCTTCTAATACATGATCCAATTTATCTGCCAATAAAAATATATCTGCTGAAGCTTTAGCACGTTTATATGTCCAAATGTTATGGTTTTTAAGCGTTCCATCTATATTTTCTAGGCCAAATGGAAATACTTTCTTAGATAATTCTTTATTTATTTTATCAGTGAATTCTCTCATTAGTTCGCCATCTGTCTCATTATCTAAAAACCATGCAATATATCCAGATTTAATGTTTTTTATCCATTTATCAATTATTTTTTTTGAAAAATCTTCATTTTCTTTTTTATCTTCTGAATATCTACGTTTATCTGCTACTATGGCCCGTGCTCGATATTCTAAATATCTTTCAAAGTTTTTCTCTTCTAATGGTATTTCAGACACTGCAAAAACTATGTTTTTTAAATTTGGATCTTTAGATAGATCATTCAAAGTTGTTTTTAATAGATGGATTTCTTGGCTGCTTTTACTTAAAAATAAACATGTGCGGATTGTATATTCTTTTTTAAACGCTTTTTCAATTTTGTTTCTTATTTGGGGCTGGCTTAAATTGGAATCGATCAGTAATATTTCAATGCTCCTATTTGCATTAGATTTAATCAAAAATTTGATTTCTTCTTGCTGTTTGTTGTCTAATATTTCATCTATTCTTAAATTTTGGTTAATTAATTTAGTCTTTTCAATTTCAACGTCTCTTGGGGGTAAACCAGAACTTGTTAGTAAGTATAAATCATCAGGGGTTTTATTAATAATTTGCTTATTATCAATAAAATTTAAAATTTCATTTAAGGCATTTTCCTCGATGCTTCCCGCAAAAATATCTTTTATATTATTAGTAGAAGGGGTTACAAACGATGTTTCTGATATTTTTACTACTTCTTTATAAAGAATATTTAAAAGAAGTATTCCCTTAAATACTGATAAGTAGTTGTTGTCCTGTTTTTCTAGGAAATCCTTATGTAATTTGAATTTTTCTAATACTGAATGAATTTTTTCATTGTCCATTCTATCAAATTCATCATAGAAAAAATCCCATAGGTAGTCTGCTGTTAAAAATATATTATTTTCCCCAACTGGACATCCTTTTATAAAACTTTTAAAACCGTTTTTATCATCGTATAAAAAATTAAATATGCTCCTTTCAGTAGATCCTATGTTTCTTGCCATAAAAGTCGCTAAATATGACGTATAAGGATGGATTGGAAAAAGATTTTCTAATGATCTTTGTACAGTGATGTTTGCTGTTCCGGATATTTCATCTATTATAAATTTTACCTTGTCTATATGCTGATTTTTGATTTCTAGCCATTTTATTTTATTTATTTTATTTATACTTGCATTAATGATTTGATATGTAGTTATAGATTCCATAGAATAATCTACTACTTCAACTCTTCCAAAAAATTTCTTTAATTCTTCTTGTGTTGCATCTATCTGATGAGGTCTTCTATGAGCTACAATGAATAATTTAACTCCTTTATTAGTTGAAAGTTCAGCTATATTCTGTAATTCACCTAATATAAGCAAACGATTGGGTAAATCTAAAATTCCGGTGAACTCATCCCAATAAATCATTAAATAATCTGCTTTTCCTTGTTCTTGTAGTTCTTCTTTAACTTCTACAAGCCAATCAGCTATGATAATATTGGAGAAATGAAGATCTTCTTTTTCTGCAAGTATTCTTTCAATTTTTGTTAATAAGGTCATGTCCCCTTCTTCAAGACGGGAAATTATCTGTTCTTTAGTTCCAAAAAATTCTAATTCGGTCCCCTCGATAATATGATCCCAGTTTATGACATTTTTTTCACTTTTAAGTTTTGAGATAATTTTTTCAAAATCAGTTTTTGTTCTAATTTTAATATCTTCTTTATCTAATGCCTCTTTCACAGCTTTCTCAATTGCCAATGCAAATGTTTTATTATCGTTTATGCCTGATGTCCCTTTTAATACGACAGGAAAAACTTTTTTTTCTTTCCTGAAACTTTCTAATTTAAATTTTATTTGTTGATTATCAATTTTAAAATCGCTAATATCATTTACATTGTCATATAAAAGATGTTTTATTACAGATGTTGCATGACTTTTCCCAGTTCCATAAGTTCCTTGAAGCCATACAGGCTTTCTTTTATTAGTTTTATTACTAACAAGTGAATTCAATACGGCTGTTAATAAATCATAAAATTTTTCATTAGGAACAAAACGTTTCCAATACATCTTAATTTCATCCTTTAAATCATAAACCGGATGAAAATTATCGTTTAATCCTAAAATGTCTTCGTATTTCATTTTATCAACTCAGTTGCAAGTTGAATTATATCTAATGGCGTAATATCATCTCTTAAATAAATATTATCTAAATCTGCAGTTAGATCAGCTCTTAAAATCCGTTCATTATTTTCTTGTAAACCTCTTAAAATCCGTTTTAACTTGTTCTTCGAAATTCCAAATAATTTATAGGGACCTCCATGGAATTCCTTATTATATATTTCTGAAACTGTGAAATCTTTTCTCCAATTATACTCTCCAGCTTTATAAAGGCTATATGCAACAGCTAGAGGGTGTATATCATCAGAACCAAGTTTTTTTATGGATTTTACGATTCTACCTTTTTTTTCTAATGAACCTATTCTAAAATCATTTCCAAGAGGAGAACGGTCAAACATATTAACCATTGCATTGATAGGATTACTTAACGTCCCTTTGCTTAAATTGGGATATTTTATGCCTATATTTTCTTTTAATTCTGATTTCGTAGTAATAGAATCCCATTCTATTTCATTACAGTACCATTCTATTACAGGAGAATTATAATAAAGATTAACCCATATTATACTCCAAACAAATAAAGGTTCAATTTTATAAATTTCTTTCAAATGTTTTTCTAAAAAAGAAATTTTTTTGCTTTTAGAATCAATTAGTTCTGCATCCATTAACCAGCGGAGCATAGCCTGAACTTGTTTGGACCCTAAGTTATTATTATCTAACCATTGATCCTCAAAATTTAAAAATTCATCAAGCCATTCTTCTCTAATACCAAAAGTAGAATATTTATCTATTCCTCCAGTTCTTTTTTTCACATTACCCCCTCCAATACCTACATCAACTGATTTTGATACTAAACACCCATTTCTAACGAAGTAAGTACAATTTCCGCAATGGCTACACAAATTAGTATCAATTTGTAATTTTGGTTCCGTTTTTAAAGCCCCTGTAGAACATTCAGCTTCACAGACACCACAATGAATACAAAATGTACTTTTATGTAATATTCTCCTTATTTTACTTTGAAGCCTAATATTTTCTCTTATATTAGAAATTTCAATAATTTCCTTATTTGGCTTTTTAATTAGTTCAAATGAACATACATCATCCTCTATTTTTAATTCCCCATAAAAATTATCCGGACTTTGCTTTTTATAAATTACGTTACCTAATACTTTGGCCCATTCTAAGAAATTTTCGTTGGGCTTAATAATTACTGCTTTAAATTTATCTTCTGATTCAGAAAAGTTTACAGCCGATTGAGTATTTAATCCTTTCCCGCCTGCTCTTTTTTTCCACTGCCCTTTTGAAATAAACTTGCTTATGTCTGAATCATCTTTTAAGCCCCTTTTTACAGCATATTCTTTTATTAAAGGGATATATTTCTGAGTGATCTCTTCATGGATGTTATTATTTACAAATTCCGACCATTCGGAAGAATAAGGGCAAATTGAACATCCTACCCGAGAAAGACCATACCTATAAGATGAATTTAACAAGAGATTTCTGTAATAACCATATAATATTACTTCAGAATAATTCCAATATAGAATTGGCCTGGCGTTTACAACAGAAAGATGTTTAACTCCCCCTACAATTCTTTGATAATTACTTCTTTTCTTACTTTCTTCAGCTCTTACTCCTTCAAATACAAGTATTTTAGATTTTTCTTTTGCTAAATCACGTATAAGGTTGTTAAAAGGAGCTGTTTTAAGAACTGAAGTACACCATCTGTGAAATCTACTAGGCAAACCAAATTCTTTAATAAAATCTATTGCAGTCTTAGGTGGACTAGATATTGCGAACTTTAGTTTAGGATAATTCTTTTTGTACTCTTTCATGGTTTTTTCAACATTTTCATATGTATACGAATTTTCTAATGTAGTATCAGAAAATATTACAGTTAGTTTTTCATAGGGTACAATTCTTGTTACTAAGTCTAATATTGCATGGGAGTCTTTTCCACCACTAAAGGATACAGTAAAAGGATAACCTCTCTTTTTATAAGTCTTGTAGGTGTGTTCTATAAAATCTAATGTTTCATTTTCTAAGACAAATAATGCTTTTTTATTTTTATCAAGAACTTTTTTGATATCTGTTGGGTTTAATTTCAGATTCTCTCCTTTTTGCATAATCACAAGCTTTGGAGATTCAAAAATATTTCCTCCTTTAGCTTTCGCTACTATTTGGCCTTTATAATAATAATTTCTTCCAATTGCCCAAAGTAATGGTTCTTCTGTCTTTGGATATTTCCAAAATTTATCAAAGCCTAATAAGTCCAATTCTTCAAAAAAAACAGGGCGTGGAGGACGTATAACAGAATCTTTATCTGTTAAAATAATTCCATTTAATTCTTTATCCCATATTACATTATACATTTCTTTGTTTTCCCCTTGTATACACGTTGTCAATAGTTAATATCTTTGATAAGTTCTAGTTTTTGCAATATATGAATACAATAAAGACATTTTAATAATTAGAAATATAACTTTTTCTATTTGATTCTATTTCCAAATTTAATTTGTATATACATATAATAAAATAATAAATTTTATTAGAAACGTATATCCTGAATAATAATTGATCATTTAGAAGGTGGTTTGAATGGATAAATATCAATGGATTTCAAGGCATAATACTTTAGCTGTAATAGTAATATCTGGTGCATTTGCTCTTGTAGGATCCGGTCTGTTTTATATTACTTATAATAACACAGACTTCTGGTATGCATTAGGGGCCCAAATAGGAATTGCATTTATCGCAATTGGTTCTTTAAGTTTCGTATGGGAACTTTTTTTGACAAAACTACTTAAAAAGGAAGTTTACGCATTAATTAAGATGAAGGATAATTTCGATTCATCTGGAATATCAGAGATTTATGAAGATTTTAGTAGAATTGATTGGAAGCCTCTTTTTGAATCAGTTAATAAAAGATTAGACTTATTTTTTATGATGGCTCGGACTTGGACTAACAACAATAGGACACTCTTAGATATCATAGCTGATAAAGATGTGGAAGTCAATGTAATTTTACCTGATTTAGACGATGAAAAAACAAAGGAATCCTTAAAATATAGACTAAAGCCAGATTATGAAATAGAAGATATTGAGAGAAAAATTACCAAAATCAGAGAAACGTATGAACATATTTTTTCAGGTAAAAAAGCACATTTACAAATTTGGTATTATCAAAAACCATTAGTCTTTTCCATATACCGTTTTGACGATGAAGTAATTTTTGCGCTGAATAGTCATTCAGGAAGCCCACCTGTTCCTGCATTTAAATTCAAAAAAGGATCAATATATGAATTTTTGAATGAAGAAATAGATTTTCTTACACCAGAAGGGGATAGTCAGTTTAGTCGAAAAGTATATGACAATCAAAATTAGGTTATTTAATTCCTTTTTTAATCTCTGAAATTCATTGCGTGAACAAATATTATTAATTATTTCAAAAAGTATTCAAATTTAATTTTTAATTGATTATTATAAAGATTCCAGTAATAAGCTCTTTGAACCAAATATACTTCCTTCTAATTTTTTCATCTTTGTATTTTATTATATTATTCTCTACATTTTCTAATACCACTGAAACCATATTTCTATCCATTATTACAGCTTTTTGTTTCTTATCATCTGAAAATAATGCATTAGAATCAAAAGGATTTATAAATACCAAACCATCCCTATCAGATATAATATTTTATTAAAACTATAACGAGACATCTGGTCTTCATGGGTGTTAAATAGATCTTTTAAAATATTTGCTATTTCATCATTTAATACTATTCTATGGTGCATTGCATTAGATTCCAGCTCATAAGCCTCAATTAAAACCATCAGAAAAAATCATGTTATGATTAACATCATGTTTCTTCAAATAATTAAGGGCCGGATACTATTTTTACAACCCATTTCCCATCAACTTGACATAGTTTCTCATACTTAACCGGATTAACATGTTTAATACATAAACGTACTTCCACACGATCTTTAGGAAACTTGCTTAGTTTCTTGGCAATTTCAGGATTTGTACCTATTTCAATCCCATTAACTTCCCGAATCATGGTAAGATCAGTTTCATCTATTATTATATCAATTACATGCAATATATTTCTGCTAATAACAATAAATACAGTTTAAATTACATTCACCCCAAAAGCAGTAGCAACCCCCACATAAAAATTATTTTTCTGAAAACGATGATTCTAAGTTTTACCATTTCTGAATACCCCAAAATTACTCCTTTACTTTACAATTCCACCACCACAAAAATGAAAATAGAAACTGTGAAAGAATTCATATAATATTTATGTTTTTATGTTCCTATTTAAAGTTAAAGTAATATTACAAATTTGACATAACATTTATAAATAAAGTAATACAATACTTTTTTATGAACTCATTAAATGAATTCAAAAAATGGTTAAAAGAAATCACTGAAAATTGTCGCGAACCTAATACTAAATTCTATCTTGACAACTGCTTAGCTTTAATCGAAATATATGAAGAAAAGAGAAAAATATTATGAATGTTCGCCCTTTTTCCTTTTTAATAGTAATTAAATAACACATCATATAAAAATAAATAAATCAAATTTATAAAACAATGCAACATCACAAATTTTTATTTAAAAAAATACAATAATTTCATTTAATGTCGCCTTAGATATAGAAAGCGATTTCGTCCTATGGAAGAATCATATGATCTAGAAAGTTTAGAACAACTAAAAAAGGTTATTTCAGAATATCAACTTAAATTATGGAAAATAAAGGAAGATTTTAAAGTTGTATTAAGAAAATACATCTATTTATAAATGATTATATATTTTTGTATATAACTAGTTATAAAAGATTATATATTTTTATATATAAAAAATGAAATTTAAGTTGTATTTAACTCATTTATTTACTTTTAAAACATGTAAAACTTCTTTGGTTTTAAGAATACGGCTGGCATCATCATCTGTTCCTAACAGTTCATCTAATTCGGCTTCAGATATATTTGTTTGCTCATTAATGGAATTTTTTTTCTGTTTGTCCACTTCCATATCAGCAAGCAAGCTCTGTAGGGAACTAATATGTTTTATTATAGGTGATTTCCTATTGGTTTGATATAATTGGATATTGCCAACCTTTTTTGTCTTGATTACTAGTTTTTCTTGGATTAATGAAGATAATAATTTGTATACTGTGGGTCTTGTGATTTGAGCTCCCTCTGCCAGTTGAGTTTTTGAAAATTCCTCCCAGGGATGGGCCACTAAATAGTCAATTAACTTAACTCGGGGAGAACTTCCGAAAATTTTGGTTAACATGCACTCGCCTGTAAATTAATTTTACATTAATGTAATATAAATGTATTGAAATAACGATAGTAATACTTTTATTATAGTAATTACTAATAATTTTATGGAATATGATGACCTCTCAAAAGAGATACTCTTTTCAATGCACCGCAAAGGTTACTATAACCAAAAGCATACCCCTGTAAACTATGTTTGCAAAAGATTACCCAAATATAGTTGTAAACTGGTAAAAAGAACTATTAGAAACTTAATTAAAGAAAGTTTAATTGTTCCATATAAAACAAAACATGGATTAGATATTTATCTTAACATCAATAAGGCAAAAAAGATTAAAGAGATTATAAAACCTTTAGAAGATGAAATGAATCAATTTTAATTTTTTTATCAAAATAATGTAATTATTAGAGCTAAAAATAAATAATGTTTACAAAGTTAGCTTTATGAAATTATATATAACAAAATTCAACAAATATTATTTCATGATAGCAGGAGTTAAAAACAAATTGAGAGTAAATAAAGTAATTAAAATACGAAATATTGATTATAATACTGCTAAAAAAGAGGTTTTAGGTTATTACCATAGTTACCATGAAGCTTATAACTATGAAGCGGCACAAGACTTGGAAATCGACTATGAATTGGTATGTGAAATCACAGAGGAACTGGAACAGGAAGGACGATTAGGAGTAATTAAATAAATCAAATTTTCAATTTTAATAAATATTACTATAATAATTGAATGGTAATACTTATTAATAATAATCACCCAATCATCTGTATGAACTTTACAGAAGATGACCAAAAACGCATTGATCTGTGGGTTTTACGAAAAGATCTGGAAGATTCAACCATTGAATATTATATAGAATTCCTCAAATATTACTGCAATCTAGTCGGTTTAACACCAGATGAACTCATCAAGGAAGCAGACCTTGAAGAAGAAAAAAGTATAAAACTAAGAGATCGAAAACTTAACTTCTATTTTTTAAAGATGAAAAAACAACTTAAAAATGAAAATAAAGCTGAAGGAACAATAAATCTGTATATTTACTCTGTAAAATCTTTTTATGATTCTATGGATATTCAAGTACCACCGATCAAGATCTCCCGAGGTGATATTGCCCTGGAAGAAAATTATGGTAAATTAATAACAAGGAAAGATTTATCTCGTCTGGTTAGTGTTGCTGCCCCTAGAGAAACGGCCCTAATCTATTTAATGGCATTATCTGGTATGGCTCAGGCAGAAGCCCGGAATTTAACTATTAGGAAATTCATGGACGCAGCAGGTGAAGCAATCAAAAAAGAAATTAAAACCATTGATGATCTCTTCCAGTATCAGCATCTTCTTAGAAAGGTTATACTCACGGTCCATATAACCCGGAAGAAGGTGAATTATAGATATATTACTTTTATACCTCCGGAAGTTACTAGGAAGATTCTGGATTATCTCAAAGAGAGGGTCAAAGGATGCAACCAGAAGATAAGAATCAATGATTATGACTCTGCATTATTCGTTAAAAACAATGGCGAACCAATTGATCGTGATGTGATTGTAACCAATTTCCGGAGAATTGGGTTAAAGGCAGGTTTAAAAAAAAAGGAAGGTGCTTACAGTTATTGGAGAGCCCACGCCATGCGTAAATACTTCATATCCACCATAATGAATAATATAGGAGATAAAACATTAGCCGATTTTCTAGCAGGCCATAAAATATCTGATGTTGACCGGGCCTACTGGTACATGGACCCTGAATCCTTAAAAAAAAGGTATATGGAGGCATTACCCTATCTATCCATTGACAAAATAGATATATCGGAATTTAATAGGGAAAATGATCACAACTTGGACTAATTTTCCTTATTCTTTTTTCCCGGTAATTTCAAAACCGATAAATACTTCATTAATACTAAAATCTTTCAGATTAGATTTTTCAAGAATATTTACTATTTCAGTAACAGTATATCCCGCGTTAATTGATGATATCAATCCAGCCCTCATCTCCTTAGGTTTAGTATTAAGTTTCAGGAACCATTTGCCTAAAAAGTTCATATCTCTTTTCATATCACTAATAAAGTATCTGCCACCAGGTTTTAAAACGCGGTGGATTTCGTTGAATATTTTAATGGGTTGTGACCATTCATGGAGCGATCCATTGCTAAAAACACCATCGAACATGTTTTCATCAAAGGGCATGTCTTGAGCATCACAATCAACATATTCTACCCGGTTTTCAAGTTCATATTCTTTGCTGTTTCTACGGGCCATGTTTATCATATCCCGACTAATTTCAATTCCCTGCAGTTTAGTACCCTGGGTTTTGCTTAACCATTCCAGGCCAAGATACCCTGGTCCCGGCCCTATTTCCAGGACAAATCCCTTATTAATTCCGGACTTTATAATTTCGTCAGTTTCCATAAATCCCTTATCTCTCAACCTGGACATCATCTGGTCATAGATTTCCACATTAAACTCGCCTTGTATACCATTATCGGTTTCCGGTATTCTTGATTTTACCATATTATAACCCCACTATCAATTCTTTTTCTATTTTTTTTCTGAACTGAAAACATCCTTGACGTTATTCATATTTTCTAATATTTTTAGTGCAATTTCTTTCATCATGTCAGTTTTTACTATTGCGATTCCCTTTTTTTTATCTCCCAATACCATTAAACTGTCTCCGGGTTTTATTCCGAATTTATCCCTTGCTTCTTTGGGAATAACAATCTGTCCACGTTCACCTACCTTTACTGTGCCAAATAGATATTTTCCTTTTTTAAGTTCCGTCATAATATCACAAATTCATATTAATCATATAATTCATATATACATGTTATTTCATGTTTAAATGTATGGGTGAGATTTTAAACTTGAAGAATTAATGAATTTTTTAAATCGAATAAAAATTGAATTTAGTGCTCAACCTTTTACCAAAAAATAAGTAATAAAAGGGATTATAGAAAAGATTGGTGTTTAAATGAATAGAATAATTACTATACTATATGTAGTGCTTTTAGTAGCAACTATAGTCTTTCTAGATTAACATATTTAAGCCACGATTTTTGTTTACAATTAATCGTAAATATAACAATTGTTTTAGTGTTCGCTGCTTTCTATTATCTTTTTCTAAAAAATTTATAAATAAGGGAAAATAATACTTTCCAATGAATCCTTAATTTCCTAATTTTTTTTATTTAAGCGCTGTTAAGCTTTAAATATCTCAAGAAAATTTTAATATTACTTTAATTGGTATATTTAAGTATTTTTATAAAATATATTAATAATGTTAAGATTAACTCACATTAAACTACTATTAACTGTTTAATTAACTCATAAAAATATAAACCACCAATATACATATTCAACATAAAGGGGGGTGTTATTTTGAGTGAAAATGTTGAAAATGATAAAGGAACTCTACCATCTGCTGACGAAAAAAGAAAAACATGGATAAAGCGAAGCAGTATTATTGTAGCTATATGGGGAATTTTAAGTCTATTATTTTCCAGTCCTGAAATTGGAATAATTTTTATTATCTTTGCAGTAGTAATTCAGTTAACTAAAAATTTAATTGCCACATATGCTGTTGGAATATTACTGTGGCTAATAGGAATAGTAGAACTATTTAATATAACCGGACCGCTGGGAATTAAAGTAAGCTCAGCTGAAGGACCGGAACTTATTTTAATTGCCATTATAAACTTTTTAATTGGAGCACTGTTCATATATAAATCATGGAAATTAAAGAAGTAGGTTAAAAAATAATTAAAATAATTTACTTTTTAAAAACCATATCAAGGCATTTATTATAACATTATTTTTTTAATCTTTAAATACTGAGGTGAAAATTCCAGTTGCGCTTATAACCGCAATAGCAACTAGTGCTATTCTAAGGCTTAGAATTAACCCGGGATAATTGGATGGTGCTATTTGCACATTTCCCAAAATGGCAGAGATTACTAATGTTACTATGCCCATTCCAAATATCTGACCTATGGATCTTGAATTACTTAATGTGGCGCTTGCAATTCCATAATATTTTTTGTCCACCGCACCAAGAACGACTTTGGTATTAGAAGCATAAAATAAACCTATACCTGCTCCGAAAATAATAAGAGAAATTGCCCCCACATATAGGGCATTTTGGAAGTTAATTAGAGTCATAAGAGCCACACCAATAGTTGTTAACACCATCCCTGCGGTTGATACGCTTCCAGGATTGATTTTGTCTGATAATCTTCCGGCAAAGGGAGATACAATAACCATCATAATGGATTGAACAGAAACAATCAGACCAGCTGTAAGAGGACCATAACCCTTTAAATATTGAAGGTAGAGGGTTAGAATAAACGCTACAGATACAAAGGCGGCGTAATTTAGGAATGCAGTGATGTTTCCAAAGGTAAAACTTTTACTGTTAAATAAATCTAAATTAATCAAAGGATAATCAACCCTCTTTTCCACCAAATAAAACAGTGCCAGCCCTATTATCCCTGCAATTAGTAGAAATAGAATGTAATTGCTTGTGGGATTTGACAAAGCATAAATTATGGATATAAGGGATATGCCCAGGATAAATGATCCTAAAATATCTAATTTTTCACCCTTTGCATCTATCCAATCATATTTAAACCTTGTGATAGCGTAAGCTGCTATTATCCCTATTATGGTATCTAAATAGAATAAGGTTCTCCATCCTACAATCTCAGTGATACCCCCTCCAAGTATTGGCCCGAAAATTAGCCCTACAAAAACCCCCATGGATGTTAATCCAAAGGCTTTACCTCTTTCACTTTCTTTAAATGCTGATGAAATCATGGCATTTAAATTAGCAAATATCATGGCATTTCCTATAGCTTGAATAATCCTGAAAAAAAGGAACATTTCCCCTGAAATAGAGAATGCTGATACAAATGAGCTTAGTGTGAAAATGATTAATCCATATTGAAAGATACGTTTTCGTCCATAGATATCTCCAATCCTACCAAAGGGAATGTAAAGTATGGCATTAACCAGTAAATATATTGTTGATATCCAGGTTAAAAATACAGCTGATAAACCAAATTCAACAGCTAGAGCAGGTAATGCCAGATTAATAGATGATCGAACAAATGGCGTAAGAAAGGATACTAAAATTCCCACTATTAACAGATCTTTTTTTAAATCTATATTATCCATTGATTAAAGCACCCCCTCAAATTAGAACTATATTGAATTATTTTGATGTTTTTCTTTTTATGTTTTTCCAATTGCATTTACCCACTTGGATTGTGAGCGGTTTTAAAACCAATTATGAACAGATTAACCAAACATGAAGAACAATTATCAATGTGAAGAATTTTCCTTAAAAATAATGGGTTTTAGAAAAAATCAAATTATAACTAAATTATGATCCAAAATACAATACATGATCCAAAAAAGATTATATATAACACATGATCCAAAATACAATACATGATCCAAAAAAGATTATATATAACACATGATCCAAAATACAATACAAGTTTGAAATACATTATTCCTAAATAAAATATCCTTGAGGTGAATCCATGGAAGATCTGGCATGGGGAACAGACGCAGAATTAACAGATCAACAATTTTATAATCGAGAAGATGATATTAACCTGCTTAAAACTCTTTTAGAAACAACATCTAAAGGATCTCCCCCTACACTGATGATTATTGGGATTAGAGGAGTAGGAAAAACCGTCTTAATTAAAAAAATAAAAAGAGAACTTGAAAATGATTACTTAACAAATTATATTGACCTATCTGCAACTACGGGATATCAAAGAGGTCAATTAACTGAAATGGGAATAATTGAACATTTTTATACTGGCTGGATAGAAGCCTGTGAAAATAAGAAATTCTCCACCACATCACAGAAAATATCAAAATTTTTTAAAACAAAAAATTTCAGCTTAAGAGAAATCACTGACGCAGGAGGGATACCAGTTCCTATTCCCAAGTCAGAAGATGATTATAAAAAACTTTCAAAATTTGTTCTGGATTTACCTCAAATAATCTACGAAGAACACCCTAATGACATAAAAGGATCCATTATGATAATTGACGAATTTCAGGCCCTTAATGATCTGGGTGAAAAATTAGACGCATTTTTATGGTTTCTTAGAAGTGTGATTCAAAATCAAAAAAATGTAGCTTATGTATTTGCAGGATCAATAACTTCCAGAGATTCCATAATAGAAAAAATAGCAGGCCATGACGGTGCATTTGGAGGTAGAATGCTGAATATAGAAATATCTCCTTTCACCAAAGAAACTGTATATAATTATCTGAAAGAGAAATTGCCTTCCCTAAATTTAGATGACAGTGGATTTGAAAGATTCTATAAATGTACTAAAGGAATACCATTTTACGTGAATACCTTTGCTAAATTACTCCAAAAGAATGTGTCTTTAAATGAAGATAAAGTAAATGAAGAATTTAAAAGGACATTGCCTTATATTGCTGTTCATTTAATAAATCAATGGAGCAGGTTGACCCTCAAAGAACAAAATATAATAACCATTCTCATAGATAAGCCCCTAAAAAGAAATGAAATAGCCAAACAATTAGAAGTAACACCAGGTTCATTAAGTAAACCTCTAAACAAAATACAGAAGTTAAGATTAATAGAATCAGAAAAGGGCGTTTATAATATTTCCGAACATATATTAAAGGCCTGGCTCAAAAGTGAATTTGAAGAAAAGGGAGTTTTTCCCTATAGAAGTATCTAAAATTATTTGAATAATAAAAAGAAAATCAATAGTCCTGTAATTAAATTTATTTAAATATAACTCCAGATTTCCAGAAAAAATCTCTATTATTTTACAGCAGCCAATTTCAGTGGCAATAGTCACAATACCAATATTATTAGAACTAAAAGTATCAACCTGAACTTATTCTTTATTCTGGATATTCAAACCAAAAATAGATTTTAAGAAAATAATGTTTGATTTATAATTAAAAAAGAAAAAAAGAAGTATAAAAAATATTTTTTTACTTTATGTGAAATAGTTAATGATTAACTTAAATTTAATAAAAAGATGAAAAGATGAAATTAGTAAATATTACTTTTCATTTTTAGAAAATAATGGTTATTCTATTACTTCAGCAAAGGCAAAATTTCTTCTTGTAGAGTTAACTCTAATTTTAACTTCATCGCCAACTTTAGCACCGGAAACAAATACAACAAAACCTTCTATACGGGCTATTCCATCACCGTCTCTACCGGTATCTTCAATCTTAACATCATATTCTCCTCCTTCTTTAATAGGAGCATTTTTATCTTTACTGTAACTATCTTCGAACAAATTTATCACTTCCATTTTTTTGCCTAATAGGCAATTAACTATTGATCTTAAAAGCCTATAAAGTAGTGTAATAGTGATTTTAATTTTATTACTATTATTCTTTTAAATTAGATTTTTTAACTGTCTTAAAAAATTTAAAATCATATATATGATGTTTTGATGTATTTATCTTCTACTTGTTGTTTGCATATTATTAATTAGGGAGTTACAATAGGTATGCCTATTTTAAATATCACCAGTGTACCCTGCAGTTGATGGATTGTATTTTTATCTCCCTGGATTTTCAAAGCCATTAAAATTAAGCCAATTCCCTCAGGTTGTTTTAGAGATAGATAATATGCAACTACTAAAAAAATTTTAATTAAATCTACTATTAATACTCATTTATGAACTGGCTTTTCTTCATGAGGCTCCAAAAGAGAACATACAATAACTAATCCGAAAATACAATACGTGATCCAATCAACAATATCTTAATGTATAATCCAATCTTCAATACATATTTCAAAATACAAACAACAGCCATACATGATAATTGGAGAAACATTAATCTTTTTCTAGGGTGATAACTTAGTATCGCTTTGCAAGATTAATTTTTATCTTAAAAATTATTTTTATTTTCAAAAGCCTGAAGTGCCTCATCTACATTTTTATATAAGTTATATTCCCCCAAAACATCCATAAATCCAGACTGCTCAAATTGTTTCATTAAATTGGGAAGAACTGTGGTCATTGCAAAAACGATGTTTAATTCATCTAATTTAGTTTTTAATTCTTTTAACATCTGCACAGAAGTATAATCGATACCGCTGAACCCCCCAGCATCGATAACAAACCATTCTACTGGATATTCTGATGTTTTGACCAGTTTCATTACTTCTTTCATGAGTTTGTATGCATTGGCATAGTACAGATCTCGGTTGAAACGGTAAACTATCAAACCTTTTTTGGTAAATTCACCTGGGCGGACAGGGGTAAAATTCCATTCATTTCGTTCATTAAGGGTTAATATGCTATTATTTGGTCGATAGGAGTGACTGAGATGTAAAAGTATTGATATTACGATTGCAACTATAATACCCCATAAAACACCCCCCACCACCACAGTTAAAAGAGTGATGAAAGCAAGATAAAATTCTGAGGGTACCTGCCGGTAAATTTTTTTTAATCCAGATATATCCACCATTTCCATTCCAATTAAAAAAACTATACTGGCCAGAGTGGCGTTAGGCAGTAAAGAAAGAGGTTTGGTAAATAGAATAACCACCACCAGGACGGCTGCTGCAGTTACCAGTGTGGCCAGTTGGCTCTGAGCACCTGAATCCAGGGCAATTTGGGTCTTGGTTGGACTCCCATTAACCACAAAGGTACTATTTAATCCTGCTGCCAGATTAGCTAATCCCAAACCCAGAATATCTTTATTTTCATCCAGTTCCTCCGAGTATTTCAAACTGTATGCCCTGGAGGTAGCTGCACTCTGAGCTATTATAACCGTAAAACAAGCTACTGTAGCAGTAAATAAAGTATAAAAATCTAATGCATTAAAATTAGGAAGATTAAAAGCAGGAATATTGCTGGGAACCATGCCCAGTAATGAAATTCCTGTTCCTGAAAAATCAAATAATAAACTGGCCAAAATAGTGCCTACCACTGCAATCAATGCACCAGGTATTTTGGAAGAGATACGACGGGTTATTAGAATAACTGCCAATACAACAACTGATATAATTAAAGTGTAAATATGGATTGCCCCTAAATTAAAGGCGAAATTTATAATTTGGGGAATAGTATTTATCCCTACCGACTTAATACCGAACATTCCCCCTAATTGACTTATGGCTACCTGAATCCCCACTCCAGAGAGGAATCCCACCAATGCTGTACGGGACAGGAAATCTCCTATAAAACCCAGGTTTAAAATACGGGCCGTTATTAAAAATACAGCACATAAAATAGCAACTAAAGAAGCCATAGCCGCATATTGGGGACTTCCCGGAACAGCCACTGTCACTAACACCCCAAACAATATAGCTGCCGTTGCCGAGTCTGCCCCTACAATAAGGTGACGGGAAGAACAAAAAACAGCAAATACTGCCATTGGCAATATTATGGTATATATACCACTAATTATAGGCATTCCCGCAATTTTAGAGTATCCCATTACCTCCGGAATAAATATGGCTGCCATGATTATACCGGCAATGATTTCCGCTCTAAATCGGGAGGGATCTAATGGTAGTAAACCCTCAAAAAATACTCCTTTTATGCGATTTTTCAGCTTATTCATGTGGTACCACCAGCCACCATAAAATCAATTCCCCTTCTATATTACATTATAGACTATATTTAATAAATAATAATCCAAATTAAATCAAAAATTTCATAAAATTAGTTGTTTTTAGTTATATTTAGAAGATATCGTAGTGACTGTAGAAACTGTACACTTTATAACTGTATTTAGTGACAATAACATGGCAAAAATAAAATTAAATTAACATATTTAAATCTTGATTCAACTATTAAATAATTTAGGAATAAGTAATAAAAAGTAAATTATTCACTTAAAAGAGTATAATATGACCCACTGTAACAGGATGTACAGTACGACTTACCACCATTTAAATGATGTTTACCATCCATAACCACTTCACCACATTCAGCACAGGTGGCCATTTCCCGTGGTTTTCCAGGTAAATCATTTTCGTCAATTTTAACTGAAACCCTCTGAATCTTAAAAAGTTCTTCAGCTGGTGTTTTATCAATCCTTTTAATTAGCTCTTCAATTGTTTCTTCATCTACTTTTGATTTCTTTTCATTCTTTCTATTTGCATCAATATCTATGACACGGATTGCATCTCCAGTTTCTATATTAACAAAGGAGGCAGCGAATTTACCATAACCCATGGTTTTAAGTGATTTTTTTCCAACAGATGTTTTAGTTACTGACATAACCGCATCAGAAATACATCGATCAATTTCAGTGAATACTATCAATCTTTTATCTTTCTTGCCCGGTTCCATGCCCATAGTTTCCATGCCGTATATTGCTAATTTGGTTCCCATAACAATCCCACCACAGATTTCTCCGTGAAAATTACCAGCTTTTTTTAATAAATCAATATAATTATTCATTTTTATCACCGTTCCTTCCATCATACTATCAATCATATTAATCTTTAAAATGCCCAAATTTAAGCTATTAAATTGTTTATAAACTGCATATTCTGTGCTCTGTTAAATACTATAATTATGTTATAATCTTTTTTTATAAAGATTTCAAAGGAACGCAAATTTTTCTTAGTTCAAGTTCCATTATCTTTACCTGGATTCCGTAGACCATTTCCATGGCTTCCTCAGTTATAATCTCTTCTGGTGTACCTGTACCTATGAATTTGCAGTCTTTCATAAGGGCTACTTTATTGGAAGATATAAATGCATGGTCCGGGAAATGGGAGGTCATTATAACTGAAAGACCGTCTAAAGCTAATTTTTTTATAATATCCATGGTTTTAAGCTGATTGCCAAAATCAAGATGAGATGTAGGTTCATCAAGTATCAAAATACGTGGTTCCTGGGCTAGAACTCTGGCAAAAAATACTAATTGTTGTTCACCCCCACTTAAAGAGGTGTATGGTTTATCTTTTAAATTATATATCCCCATCTTTTTTAAGGCCTTTTCAACCTTTTCATAATCTTCACGGCCGGGAGATTCCAGAAACTCAAGATGAGGAGCCCGACCCATGAGCACCACATCAAATACTGAAAATGCAAATGTTGAAACATGGCCCTGAGGAATATAACCAATATTTCGGGCTATTCCTCTCTGGTCTATATCTTTAATATTTTTACCACTGATAAAAACCTGGCCTTCTTTTAGTTCCAGTAATTTGTTTAAACACTTTATTAATGTGGTTTTACCACAACCATTAGGGCCAAGTATGCAAAGAACATCCCCCTCATCCACAGTTAAATTAATGTCCTGAAATATATTTTCACTACCATTATAAGAAAAAGTGGCATTTTCTATGGATAATATACTCAAATAAGCACCTCCTTAACTACATATTTTTTAAAAATTCCTTTAATCATGTGACACTTTAAATAATGATTTCTTAGTGATAAAAATTGTATCATGTCCAATCCCCGTATCCTTTCCTTAGAAGGTATAGGAAAAATGGTGCTCCTATCAGTGCAGTTAAAATACCCAGGGGAACTTCTGTAACCAGCATTGTCCTGGAGATATTGTCTATAAACAATAGGAATGATGCTCCTAAACATATTGTAGCTGGTAGAAGATTTCTATGGTCCGGACCTACAAGTATCCGGCTGATGTGTGGTATAACCAACCCCACCCATCCAATTATTCCACTGATGGAAACAGCTGCAGCTGTAATCAGAGTACAGCAGACAATTATTATAAATCTTAATTTCCCAGTTTCTATTCCCAGTGATTTTGATTCCTCATCGCCCATAGCCAGAATATTTAATTTCCATCTTAGTATGAAAAGTAGAGCTATTCCAATGATAATAGGAACAGATGCTACTAAAACTTCATGGTTATCTACAGTTGATATGCTTCCCATTAACCAGTATACAATTTGGGGTAATTTCTCATAAGGGTCTGCCATATATTTACATAAGGATATCATAGCTGTAAAAAGTGCTCCAATGGCCATACCACTTAATACCATCACCAAAATTTCTGAAACCCTGATGGACCGGGCAATTAGGTAAGTTACGGTAACTGCTATAAGTCCCCATATAAAAGCCGAAAGCTGGGTGAAAAATGGAATGCCCAACAACAGTATGGCAATAGCTGCCCCAAATCCTGCCCCTGAAGAAACACCCAGTATATCTGGAGACACCAGTGGGTTTTTAAATGTACCCTGGAAAGCAGCCCCAGCTATAGACAAAGCTGCCCCTACAAGAACAGCCGCCAGAATACGTGGCAGTCGTATATCCCAGACAATAGTTGCTGCTGTAGGAGAAACATGTATGTTTGGGAAAATCTTAGCAAATATGGCTATAATAACTTCAACCGGAGTCAAAGGATATCTTCCTACAAGAAAAGAAGTAAAAAACAGAACTATTGGTAGTGCAATTAATATTATACTCACTGACCAGTTTCTAGTCTTTTCATCAGTAACTAATTTCTCTTTTAAAGTTTGTATCCTTGTTGACATGATCATTGCATCCTAAACCATCTATTGACTTATTTAATGATTAATACCCATTTTAAATCTTTGATTAGTTGTTAAACGATTATTTTAGCCTTTTAATATGTTTTATACTTGCATTCCAGATTCTTTCAGAATTTCAGTTATCTGACCATCACTCAAATCATAATGATAAAATTCAGAGTAGAATTCCTTAACATAACCATTTAGGTCCATATTCTGGAATTTATCTGGATAAAGGGTTTTAGCGACCCATGGAATTCCTATTATTATATTTGCTCCTGTTGGTCTATCAAACCATTTAAATGGAGATTGTGGAGAAAGATAAACCCTTTTATTTTTAACTGCACTTACTTCCTTCCAGTTAGGACTATTGTAGACGCTTTTGAAGAATGTTGAATCAGTAGTTATAATTACCTCAGGATTCCACTTCAGAACCTGTTCCATGGATACTTCTGTCTGGCCTACTCTCCCTTGAATCTGCACATCCGCTACATTTTTTCCTCCGCAGAAATCAATTAACTGGGCATGCACTGAGCCGGAAGGATCCGTATTAAGACCATCAACACCTTCTGCATAATAAACCGTTACCCTCTCGCTTTCAGGTATAGTTGATACCACACTGCTAACTTCATTTTGCACTTTTTCATTAAAATTAACCAACTTACTGGCTTTATCTTCTGATTGCAGTATTTTTCCCAGAAATTCAATGGATGGATTAAAAGTGGTGAAGTTACTGGTATCAGTTACACCTACCACTGGTATTGAACCGAATTTTTGCTGTCTTTCATTTAAAGTGGCTATTGTTGATGCGTGCTGGGATGTGGAATTTGAAGGAGTGATACTCTCAAATATAAGGTCTGGTTCCATCGCTATAAACTGTTCATAGCTACCTGATTGTGATCCATACCATCCACCTACCGAGGGAAGGCCTTTATATTCATCAGGTATAAATCTCTGTTCTTCACCGGTGACTTCATAATTAAAAGCCAGTAATTTCTCAGGGGCCAGCATATATATCATAACTGTGGTTGGGGGTGAAGTGGATAACACCTTAGAAACTGGTGAAGGGACCGTTAAAGTTCGGTTGGCCATGTCTGTAATGTTGGCACTGCCACTGCCGGTAAGAGATCCATTTTCTGATATATAATAACCTAAACCAGAAATCACTATCAAAGAAATTGCTGCAATTAAAACAAAGTAATTTTTATTCATAGTTATCACTCATATGTACTGTTAATCAAATTTCTATTCATTTTTCCACCAGATAAGAATCCAATCCGGTTTTTCATAAGGATTTTCAAGGGTTCCATCTTCCTGGACAATCAATGTTTTTTCCAGATGTTTTCTCAGGATCTGCTCTTCCTCCTGATTCAAGTCACCAATTTTCCATTTGTATCTGTCAATAGCTTCTTCAAAGTCGCAATAAGTGTTAATTGTTTCACATTCCAATTTTTCTACATTGGCAGTGATGCCCATTTGATACAGCAAGTTATATACATATATATAACTTGGATACTTCGGAGGCTTCCGATTCAAAAGAGTACATGCCAGTTCCTCATATTTTCTACCCTCAGGACCCCATAAAGTGATGTAAACATATTTACCAATTTTATTAATTTCTCTTAGAATATTTTTAATATCAGCTATGCCATTTAATGACCGGGAGGCAACTACAATATCATGTTTTTCAAAATCATCAACAGAAATATCCTGTAAATCTGTTTTTATATACTTTAAATTATCTAATTTTTCTCTAACAGCCCTTTCCTTTAAAATTTTAAGCATTCCGCTTGATAAATCGACACAGGTCACTTTAGAAACTTTTTTTGCAAGGGGTATGCTTATTGTGCCTTCTCCACAGCCAATATCTAAAATTGAATATTCTGGACTTGTTTTTATTTTACTTAACAATTTTCCAGGATAGTCATCTTTTTCCATCCATCCTCTGAATTTTTCAGCGATATTATCCCATTTTTTATCTTTTGTAGTGGATGGAAGGCTTTTTAAATCTTTTTTCCAGTAATAAGACCAATCCACATCTTTTAGAGGATCTTCAAGAGGATCATCACTTTTTTTAATCATAATACCATCTCATTTATTTTGAAATTTGATTTTAAATTCTTATTTATAGATAAACCCATTTAAACCAGTTATTTAGGAAAAAAATTAATTTAACATGTGTAATAATATTTATTTCATGTTGAACATTTTATTTAACCATAATAAGTTTTCCTGTGTCTGGATCTTTGTAAACAGTTCCCATTTCCTGGTATCCTTCACCTGAACCAGATTCTGTAGCAGGAGTATCATTGATAACTTCACCTGTGGTTACAGAAACTGTATTTTGAGTTGATCCTGAAGATTGTGCCACTATAGCCGGATTGGTATTCAATGCCATTATAGCAAATATTAAAAACCCTACTGCTAAAACCAGCATGGAATCTGTTAAATTAACAATTCCTGCACTAGGATCCTCATCATCTCCATCTAAAAATTTTCTTTTCTTGTTTGACATTTATTTAAAGCCTCCAGTGTTGCTTCTACTATTGCCTCTAAAATAGATAGATCATCTGCATACCACTTTTTTCTATATTTAGATATGATAAAACCAATTGAACCTGCTGCTAATCCAGTTACAGTCGTATCAAAAGCTATGGTTAATGATTGTGCCAGCGCATTTATGTCCCCCGACCCTAAAGCAGCTAAACCTGGGCCTAATGGAATCAATGTTCCCATTAACCCCATAGTTGGACCTAATCTAATTATTATATCGGTTTTTTGAGTTATATTGGCAAATTCAAGTTCTTTTTCTTCAATTAATTTTGTAGACAGTGCTTTTCTAGCATGGGAACCAATATCATGATTGGAAATGATCTTTAGCAGCACCTTTTTATCACCGGCTAATAATTGGCTATTTTCAACTTTTTCCCTCATTTCTTCAGGACTGGACGATTTGGAAATAGCCCTTATAAGTTCTTCTGTTTTATCCACATCAAATTTAGTTCTTGAAAATTTTTCAGTTATAAATCCTCCTAAACTCAAAACCGCAAATATTATGAATGCTAAAAGGACAATTATAACGGGTATAAGTAAACTCGCAGAAATTAAATGCATTAAACTGCTTAATATTTCACTTCCAAAAAGTATCATAGGTAATCTCCTTTAAAATTGTGTTATTCTATTTAATTTCATTCCATGTGCATTAATTTTGAACTCGTAATAATCTTTAATATACTCTGAACTTCTGTTAAATTTTTGTTAAAATATTATAAACTATTTTGACGCTGTAATTTTCTGTTTTGTAAAAAAACTCCCAATAATAATACCCCTAAACCTGCAATAGATAGGAAAAATAGAGATGAACTGGAACTTAGAGTCAGGGGATTCATCTGAAGATCGGATAATGTGCCAATATTAGGGATGAATGTGGCGGCAATAAAAAAATAAAAACCATTTAAAATCATGTAATTTGAGACTACAACTAAATATGGTGTTTCAGCTTTTTGTAAAACTTTTGAAAACAAGTAAAACATCATAATTACCAGGAATAAAGCCCCTGCCAGAACCAGTACAAGCTCAATGGAAAATGGTGTGCCTTTACCTAGTAATATAAATGTAGATACCATACCCAGCATGCCACAGATTACTGATGATAAAAATGCAGGCGAGAGTAGAGGATAATCTCCTTCTTTATTCTTTTTCCATTGAATAATAGTATAAATTCCACTTACAATTGTTAAAACACCTATTATGCCCAGTATTTCAGGTATAAATTGATTTATAAATCCATATAATAAGTTAATGTATATTTTAGCCAAAGTTAAGACTATAACTGTTAATATTGAGTACAATAATGTTATTAAAAGAATTTCATTTCTGGATATCCTGGTATACCCTATTGCCAAACCAATATTAATGCCGAAGAGTAGTATCACTGTAATTATTAAAAATTGCCAAGTTAGTTCAATCATATCCAACATTCCATTTTAAATTGCCTTTTTTTTCTTTAAAGAGTTTTTTTATATGGAGAAAATTGTTAATTATTCCTAGTGTTTCCATATCATGAACTCCAAATTTGTTTATATTATTTCGATATGGTTATTTAAACATATCGCCATGGTAGGATATATATTTTTATCCCATCAAACCATGGAAAATTATAGCTAAAGGAGCCTAATTATAAAAATAAAAAATGGATAATGGAATTAAAAAATAAAAAAAATTAAATAAAAAATTATTTCCTGACCAGTTTTATTAGATCTTTTCTGTAATAAGCAATCAATATTATGACCACTATTACAATCAAGCCTATGATGCTTTTTATCTGTGGATTTTTAGTTGTTTCATCGAGAAAAACTTCCTGAGCACTTTTTTGTTTCTCTTCGTCACCAGAAGATCCACCAGAATCAGTGGACGAACCAGGACTACCCCCAGGATCTCCAGATAAATCTGTTGTTCCCATGGAAAGGGAGCCACTGCCCTGAAAAGATCCAGAAGCAGAGGTACCTCCTGTTCCTGAACCTGAACCCTGTCCAGATCCAGACCCGGTTCCACTACCTGCACCATCACCTCCAGAACCAGAAGAAGAATCATCAGAATTCAAAATTCTTTTAAGATCATCTTCAGATAGATTTAGAGATTGTGTTTGATAGGTAGTTCTAACTGAAACAACATTACCGCCAGATGCGTATAAAGATTTACTGAAAGTTGATGTGGCTATCCCATTTACAACCGTTACTTTTTGGAGGTTTCCATTATTAAGTTTAAAAGTAACATCAAAAGATGGAAGTAGACTTGCTACATTATTACCATCATAAAAAACAGCCCTGTAAACTCCACTTTTTGATTGAATGAGTTTAACAGTTATTAATCGTGTTTGAAGTTTAGGGCAGAAGTTACAACCACTCAATAAACTATGTCCATACCAGTTAGCTCCAAAAATAACCGTATCACTGGTATCACGTATCTCAACTTCTCTTCTCTGGTTTCCGTAGATGGCATTATAATTAACCTTAAATGTGGAAGAAGACCCGTAATTAGAACCAAAATTTATCCCGACCCCTGATGTTCCACTATCATCATCGACCTGTTTAATACTATTGGTAATCATGTTCTGGGTTATAACCAGATTATCACTGGAACAATTAATATTAATCCCGATAACATTTCCAGTTATATTATTGCCGTTAATGTAAGTATTGGCACCAGATTTCGCAAGTGCAATGCCTGAATACTTATTGTAATTTATATTGTTTCTTTTTATCTGAGTATCCTTCACATTTCCATCAAAATAAATGCCACTACCCTGGTTTTCATTAATATTGTTGCCATTAATACTAGTTTTGTTGCTGTTTTTTAATGTGACCCCATTATTACCATTTTTGTCTATAGAATTATCTTCGATTGTGATATTTTTACTATCAGTTATGGAGACGCCGTTGTTACCATTTGATGAGATTTGATTTTTATTAATAACGCTATTTTGAGTTTTTTTAACATTAACCCCGTTATTTACATTATTTTTGATGGAATTACCTGTCACCATAATATTTCTGCTGTCATCAATAGATATACCTGTTTTTGAATTATTGATTTTATTGTTTTTTATGTTTGCACCAGAGCATCCTGTGATATTAATTCCTGTCCCATTAACCGCGCTAATATTGTTACTGGAAATGAGTATTTTGCTGGTGTTATTTATGATTATAGAGTCCCCATTTTTCATTTCCAGATTGAAACCGGTGATATTAGTTCCAAAACTTCCACTACTGTTTATTAGAAAAATCGGATTAGAAGAACCTGAAATCATTGTTTTTACCTGGCTTATTATATTCAGTGAATGGTTAACTACAAGAGATAAATTTTCATAGTAATTTCCAATAAATTCAATGGTATCTCCTGCACTACTTGCATCTATAATATCTTGTATCTGTTCATTGAGTGAAACCATGCTGGTATCATAGGATGATGAATCATTAATATAAATCGTCGCTGCAGAAACTGGCCCTGAAAATATCATGTTTAAACAAATTACGCCAAAAATAAATATCATGTATGATTGGTTTCTTATTTTTTTCACCTCCTTGATAGTTTCAATAGATTTTGAAGATTATTTTTAGTTCATCTTGAAACAATAACCATCAAAAACATGGATTTGCATTATTAATTATAGACGAATTGTATATAAATACATGTCAATAAAAATGGTAAAAATTGGTGAATAAATTAAAAAATTGTAAAACAAACAATTAAAGCTTCAAAACTGATTAAAAGATTTAATAAAAAATAAAATAAAATAAAATAAAAAGGGATTAATACCCTCCCATCAAAAAAAGGGTAGTTTTCTGGTTGCTACTTAATACACTTTGACGTACTTATACGATTTCTTACCATTGACATTGAATTGTATCTTTTTGGTTCCTCGGGAGGTGGTTTTAGCCTTAACTGTAAAGGAGTAAGTTTTTCCAGCAGGAATAGTGAATGTCCATGTGTTTGTTTTTTTGTTGTAAACATGAGAATTACCCACTTTAACCAATTTCATACTTTTTGGTAAAGAGATTTTTATTTTAACAGTGTTAGATCTGTCTTTTCCAGAATTTTTGATTTTAGTAGTTAAATAAGCATATTTATACTTTTTAACCTTGCTACTGTTAACATAATTTTTGTAAGACAATTTTATATGTTTATTAATGGTTCTTTGTATACTGTTAGAGTAGAGAGTGTTAGTATTGGTTCCAGTTATTTTCGCTTGAGACTTTGTGACTCCTGATTTTTTGGCCCTGGCAGTTACAGACAGGGTAAGTGTTTCTCCTGCTTTTAAAGTGCCCACATTCCAAACCCCGCTTGAATAAGATCCCCGTGGAGGTTTTGCAGAACTGGAGAAATAAGTAGAAGATAAGATATTACTCACTTTAACACCAGTGGCATCTTTAATATTGTTATTCTTTATTGTTACCCTGTAAATTATAGTATCTCCATTTTTTAAGCTGGATTTACTTACACTGGAAGAAGCTGAAAGATTGATTTTGGAGAATGGAATATCTGAATCACTAACTTTAAATTCATCTTTTAAGGCTGAATTGAATGAAATATGAGGCGCCACAACAAATATAGTGTTATTAGATGTTTTATAGGTTGCATTGGTAAAGTCAACTGTTGCTACTCCATTTTGAACTAAAATTTCTTTCCAGATATCGCCTGCATCAGCTGTGCCTTTATTGGTATCATTTTTATTCAAGAAAAATGTTACATAAAATGAACCAAGATCATTAGCAGTTAAATGAGTATCTTTATCAATAAAGGATATGTTGTATATTCCACTAGTTACCTGAGTGATGTTGCTCATTATTACCTCACCAGCTATATGGGCTGATGGACATAACCGTTTCATACCCCCAAAACAGGTTTCGTTTAACCAGACTTCTTTTCTTACCACATCCTGCTGTTCTTCATCATAGACCAGCCTTATGACATCTCTGAAGGTGTGTCCAGTGATGTAATTACTGTCAACTGTTGCAGTAGTTTCTTGTAAGTCAGGTAAACCTGTATAATAAAGAATTCCTGTCTCCCCATTCATGTAAATGAAATTACTGGTGATATTAAGGCCAGAAATGGTTGTATTGATGTGAACACCGCTGCCTTTACCCTCATTTTGGTTAAATGTTATGCTGTTTCCAGTAATGTTGACATTATCACAGGACTCTAATAAGTTTATACCAACTTGTTTGTTGGAACTTATGTTGTTGTGTTGTATTAAGGTGTTAGAGACATCTTCTCCAAAAAGTATTCCATTTTCATTATTATTGAGGATACTGTTGTCTATTATAGTGGTTAAATTGGAATTTGATATTTTAATTCCGGAATTAGAATTAGTTAGAGTATTGTTGTTTACATTTATGCTGTCACTACTAATTATATTAATCCCAGTCCCATTTTTACAGCTTATGATGTTATTTTTCACGTTAATCTGACTAGTATTATTTATGTTTATCCCATATCCATCATTGTTATTGTTAATTTTGAATCCGGTGACGTTGGTTCCGGAAGCACCATTGTGAATTGAAAAAACAGTTAGATTATCCGATCCTACTGGAAATTCCATGGGACATGCATACAACTGGGTCCCAACATTACTAATTATATTTAGTGGTTTATTTATTGAAAGATGGATATGGGTATACTGTGTGCCTGTGAATAATAATGTATCTCCAGCTTCTGCATTATCAATAATATCCTGTATTTGTTCATTAGTTGCCATTCCAGAATCAGCAAAATCTATAGTCCAGACAGTTGCAAATGCAGGGTTTGTAGATGAAATATTGATGACGAGTAAACTCATGAAAAAAATAGACAGCAAAATCCATTTATTCAACTTAATAAAAACACCTCCCTATTTAATTTAGCATTTTATAACATGTTTAAAATTTTTAATTTAAAAATAAAATAAATTTAGTCTTCTTTAAAAGAAGACTAATCCTAAAACAGGTTAATACACTTTGAAGTATTTGGCCTGGGTTTTACCGTTGACGTTGAATACTACCTTTTTGGTTCCTTTAGATGTAGCTTTAATTTTAGTTTTAAAGGTATATGTTTTTCCAGCAGGGATCGTGAACGTCCAAGTTTTGGTATTTTTATTGTAAACATGGGCATTGCCTACATTAACAATTTTAGTACCTTTAGGTAAAGTAATTTTTACTTTAACTGTATTGGACTTGTCTTTTCCAGAGTTTTTGACTTTTGTGGTTGTATAAACGTAACTATTCCTTTTAACTTTAGTTTTGCTAAGAGAATTGGAATAAGACAGTTTAATATTTTTATTTATGGTTTTTTCTATTTTGTTGGATGTGGCTGTAATGTTGTCATCAGCAGTTACCTTGGCCTGTGAAGAAGCTAGACCAGATTTAACAGCTGTGGCTGAAAGTACCAGTGAAGCAGTATTACCTGCCCCTAAAGTTCCTATGTTCCAGTTTCCATTAGAATAAGTTCCTTGAGATGCATAGGTAGTATAACTTGAGAAGTAGTAACTTTTTAGAATGTCACTGACTTTAACATTGGTTGCATCTCCATTTCCAGTATTTTTCACAGTTACGGTGTAGGTAGCTTTGTCCCCATTTTTAATAGCTGCAGAAGAAACTGTGCTGGAGATTGAAACATTTGCTTCGACTGGTGGTGTTTCTAATGATGAATCCATTGTGAAATTTAAATTTTCACCACTTGAGTAAAGTGTTACATATCCATTTTCAACATTGATAACTGTATTATTTCTACCAATAATGGAATCTCCTGTACCCCCTGCATGGAATATTCCTTCTTTATCAATTCCTATTGCAGCACCATTAACGATATCCTGGAATACATTTCCAATTATTTCAATATCAGTTATTACAGTCCACGGCCCATGGGCATCTGAGTTTTTAATATATATAGCATCTCCATTTCCATTGATGAATGTGTTGTTAATTACAGAAGTCAAATTAGCGGATTTTTCGATGGCTAAACCTTCGTTGAAACCGTCAAAAATGTTGTTAATGAAGGTTATGTATGATATGCCCCCACCAAAGAAAGCGCCGAAATCATTGTTCAAAAATGTATTACCATCTACATATACATTTTTGGCTCCTGAAGCAATGGATATTGCGTCCATAGCACCACTGATTGTACTATTTCTCACAGTGATATTTTCTCCACCCATTATATGTACAGAATAAGATTTCATGTAATCGTCAGTGAAAGTACAGTTTTCTATTAGGGTGTTAAATGAATTTCCATTATATACAGCTGCTTTACCATCGTGAGAAGTAACGTTGTTAACCACAACATTATTTACGCGATCTAAATTAATAGCATATCCTGTTGATTTAGTTTTACTTCCAGATGTAATGTTATTGTTCAGCAGGAAAAATTCAAATCCTTCAATTTTCGAATTTGAACCATCTGCATCACCTTCAGCAATTATTGTGAAAATATTGGTGTCAGTTTCATTAATACCCTTAATAATGGCACCATTACCCATCAAATCAAGTGTTTTGTTGATTTTAATTTTTATATCATTATATTCCCCCGGTGCAAATACTATTGTATCCCCAATCGCAGCCGTGTCAATAATGTCCTGTATCTGTTGACTCGTTGAACCAGCAGCTACATTTAAGGTTGCTGCAGATACAGGCCCTACAAGTGCTGTTCCTGTAGAAACTATAGCAAAAACCATGAGCAAGGTCAATACATTCATTTTAGTTCTAATTAAAATTCCTCCCTATTTAGTCTATTTTTTAATTAAGTACATCTGGTTGAGTTTTTACCAACGATATGTATTTAATTATAACTCGTATATTTTTGTTATATTATATATACATATCGAAATTTCTAACAAACATAATGATAGATCTAGACTTAATCTGTTATTATTAACTGTCCATAATAGTTATAAAAGTAAATAAATTGAATTTTAATCGGTTTTTTCATTTAAAGACTTATAAAACTCTATTTTAGAAATTCACTTAAAAATGTCACCAAAAAATTATATAACCATTCCATCAAAAAAGAAAAATTACTACGTAAATTTTAAACAGAAAAATCACCAGCATGGACAGAAAAACAGAAAAAAATAATGGTGAGAAGTTATAAAAAAATATTAAGAATTTAATACCGAAATGTATATATTAACATTTCGAAGTATAGATTAAAAAAAGGAGATAATAATATGGCTAATAAGACAGGGATAGCCCCATCTAATAAACACAGAATACAAGGAAGAACAAGTGAATCTTTTATTGATGCAAGAGATGTAATTTCCAGATTAAATTTAAAAGGAAATGAAGTCTTCATGGATGCCGGTTGTGGAGACGGCCACGTCGCCATGATTGCCCATGAAATGATGGGTGATGATGCAACAATATATGCTTTAGATATATATGAACCCTCTATTGAAGATATGGAGAATGAAATTGAAGAAAAAGGGATAAAAAATATAATTCCTATCCAAGCCAACATTGCAGAAGAGATAGATCTGCCCGATAATACAGTAAATATTATTTTGATGATTAATGTTTTTCATGGATTGATGGTACAGGGCAACATAGATGAAACAATTACAGAACTCAAAAGAATTGTTAAACCCGGTGGAAAGATAGCAATTATGGATTATAAGAAGATGGATGTTAAACACGGACCCCCATTACATGCTAGAAGAAGTCCAGAAGAACTGGAAGAAATGTTTAAAAGAAATGGATTAAAAAAGATTAAAGTTGATAATGAAATTGGAGAAGACCTTGAAAATGGTCTTAAATCCCATTATCTAATTATATTCAGAAAATAAAAATTTTGAAATGTTTATACCCAATATATACCCTACTTGCACTTGCCTCCTTACCTTTATACTACAACTAGGAGGTTATTGGATAACATTACCACGGTCTGTGGTAAATTTTTTCTTTTTTTATTAAAAAAATTTATTATTTATTTCTTCTATTTTAAATAAAAATTAAAGGTTAAAAACATTAATAATCCAATATAGAATACTACTACAATAATTAATAATAAATTAAATACTACTATTCGGTGATTAAAAATGAGCTTTACCAACCCCAAAGCCAGAGTAAGTTCCTGGAAGAAAAAATTACTCATTGTTATGCGTTTATCTCTTCTAATATTAGGAAGTAGTATTATTATATTTGGAACTGGTGGAACCAAAGTATTTGGATTGATGGCTCTCATAGCATTGACAGTTATTTATCTTCCTACTGTATTCAACCGGAAGCATCTGCAGATCATACCGGTAGAAGTGGAGATTCTGTTTCTAGCCGTGGTGATCCTGGAATACGTATTAGGCAACACCTTTGGGTTGTATGGTTTAATTCACAGCTACGACAAATTCATGCACTTCACCATTCCTCTGATTTTAGCTTTAACAGGAATGATGTTCATGTACACCGCCTATGTTTACGGCCGGATAAAGACCAGCCTTCCTATAATGGCAATTTTAATAATTTTAATCACCATAGGTATTGGATCAATACTGGAACTGATAGAATATTTCTACGACGCTTTTTTATACATTCATATTTCCCATGTACTGCCCACAGGCCTTACCCAGGGTTCACCTAGCATGAACCCCCTGGCAGATACCATGGCTGATCTTTTTACCGATGTTTTAGGGGGAATTGCCGGAGCAATAATAGGCATATTTTTAATAAAAAGAGCAGAAAAAAAGGGTCAATGTGGGGAATGGGTGGATGAAATAGCTAAACTTGAAGGATTAAAAGATGATAAAACCAGCCCCCCCGATTAAAACCTTCTTTAAATTTTATTTTAATGTCCTTTGAAATTGGGTGATAATGATACTATCCAAAATCAAACCCGCTCATATACTGTGGTCCGCTCTACAGGTATGCGTCCGATGGCCCTTATAATTTCATTCATTTGTTGATGAGGTAAATGTTCACCATGGGATGCGCCGGCAGCTATGGATATCTTGTCCTCCATCATAGTACCCCCTAAATCGTTTGCCCCACAGCAGAGTGCTACCTGGGCCATACGGGTTCCTATTTTTATCCATGAGGCCTGAATATTAGGTATGTCCCTGCCGAGGATTATCCGGGAGATAGCATGTAGTTGTAAATCTTCCATTCCACTTACCCCTGCAGATCTACTTCCCGCCAGATTATTCTCATTCAAAAAAGTCATAGGGACCAGTTCTGTAAATCCTCCTGTTTCGCGCTGAATATTCCGCAGTATCAACAGGTGATCAATACGATCCTCCCAATTTTCAACAGTTCCATACATGATGGTTGAGGTGGTTGGAATGTCCAGATTATGGGCTTCTTTGATAATTTCAACCCACTGAGCAGTATTAACCTTATTAGGACATATCTTGGCCCTTACCGAGTCAACTAGAATTTCCGCTGATGCACCAGTTAATGTATCCAGACCCGCTTTTTTCAAAGATTTTAAAGCATCATAGGTAGCTACCCCAGATGCCTGAGCTGTATGATATATTTCCACTGGCGATAGGCCGTGGATTTCAATATCAAAATTCTTTTTAATAGCATCCATAATTTCACAGTAATAATCAACATCCATGTGAGGCATTATACCACCAAATAGACATATTTCAGTGGCTCCAACTTCTTTTGCTTCTTTAACACTTTCTAATATTTCATCAATTGTCATTTCATATCCTATACTATTTCTAAAGGAGCAAAAGGCACATTTGATCATACATTGATCTGTGATGTCGATGTTTCTGTTGACTACAAATGTTACCTCATCGCCGACTATTTCACGGCGTAACTTATCTGCCACGTCAAAGAGTTGAAATGGATTTGATTTAATCAGTTGCAAAGCATCATCTTTTGTAATATCGCCTTTAAGAGAACGTTCATATATGTCTTCCATGGAAATTAATCCTCCGTGTTATGTATAATAATTTAATAATTTATATTAGAATATAAAATTAACTTCCACAATAAAAAAAATCTTAACAAACTTCAAAAAAATTAAAAATAAGCAGAGTGAATTTATTATTACCCTAAAAATAATTTTTTGCACCAGAGCCATCTATAAATTTTATCACTGAAAGATAAAAAAAGATTTTATGCAGAGGCTAATGATCTAAAAAAATGTAAAAATCTTCTAAAATATTATTAAAGGTATATGTGGAATGTTTAGAAGATTATCCAACTAATGCATATCTGGAATGAATTATCATCCCATTTTTTCACATTTTTTTATCTTTTTAGTTCATTTTAAAGATTCATTTGTGATGTATACACATTATGCGATGAAACCCTGCAAGGAATAATCTGGTAAAATATGGCAATATATGATGCTGTAAAACTCTGGTCAAGGTTTTGCTGTACAACATCAGGATTTTCTGTTTTGTCCCAGTTGATTGCGCTTTCTTTTCCCCTTTCAAAACCGTATTTGAACATATGCTGAAGATCAATATACATGATATCCATGCCTAAAAATTTTTGTTTTTTAGGAGTTAGTTGGTTCCCAACCTGACAAAACTTCTCCTTATCTTCGATCCATGCACAATGGTATGCGACAAAATTATCAGAAATATAATGGGAAGCGATACCAAAACACCATGCTGCTTCCTTGTAATTTCCGTTTTCATAAGCTGACCTACCTCTATTCAACCATATCTTAGTTTGTATGTAACTACCTGGATATCTGTGATTAATTTTGTGATTAATTTGATCACTAGGCATTATATCTGGATAGGTGGATCCTTCCCCCATCACTGAAAGATAAGGTTTTAAATGTTCCTGAACATCAGAAGGGAGGTTATAATAAATCTCATCCGCAATTTTTCTGTGAGTGGCCCCATCCCAGGCATTAATGGGAGATATAATAAGAAATAAAGACAGAAAAATCGTAAAATAAAAAGTTATTTTAAATTTAGTTCTCATTTAAATTTCTCCTAAAAATTTTACATAAATTATATGTATAATGTAAAAGTTTAATTATTTAAATGTAACTATATGATAGTAGGAGTGATAACTTGAAAGAATCCAATATCATTGAAATTTTAAATAAGGAACTTGTAAGATCTCTGGGGTGTACAGAACCTATTACCATTACCTACGCTGTGGCCCTTGCGCGTAAACAGATAAAAAATGAACTAATTACCAAAGTAGAAATTAAAGCCAGCCGTAATTTAATAAAGAATGCTATGAGTGTCACAATCCCTGGAACCAGAAGTTGCAAAATAAACCTCTCATCTGCTCTTCTTGCTGGAGCTCTGGGAGTAATAAAACCATTGAAAGAAAAAAATTTTGAAATACTTAGTGATTTAAACAAAAATGACGTAGAAAATGCCAAAGAATTGGTAAGTGAAGGATTAATTGATATAAATCTCTACGATTCAAAATCAAAATTATATTTGGAAGTAATCGTCGAAAGTAGAGCCTCCTTGGCCAGAGTGGTAATTGAAGATTCACATTCCAATGTGAAATTAATAGAGGTAAATGGGGAAATAATTAAAAAAAATGACCACATCCATTCCAATACCACTAAAAAATGTAGATATGATAATTTTTTAAATATAAAATCAATATTGGAATTTGTTCAAAAAGTTGAAGTTTCTAAACTTGAAATTATTAAAAAAACAATCGAAATAAATAAAAACATTTGCCAAGAAGGTCTTGAGAAATCTTATGGCCTTAAAGTAGGAAGATCAATCGAAATAAATAAATCAACAGGCTTTTTCTCTAATGATATTGTTTCCAACGTGGTGGCATACACTGCAGCAGGATCTGATGCCAGAATGTCGGGATGTTCCCTGCCAGCTATGAGCAACTCAGGTAGCGGGAATCAGGGAATCTCAGCCACCATCCCTGTTGTCGTAGTGGCAGAAGAAATGAACTTTCCAATGGAAAAAGAGATTCGGGCAGTTACTTTAAGCAATTTAATAACTCTATTTATTAAATCGAATATAGGGAGATTATCTGCTGTTTGTGGTGCAAGTATATCTGCTATGGGGGCTTGTTGTGGCATTACATTTTTATTAGGCGGTGAAAGAAGGGAAATTGAATCTGCACTCCAACTAATGATGGCTAATGTTACGGGAATAATATGTGACGGTGCAAAATCTGGGTGCGCCTTAAAAATATCAACCTGTACATTCGCTGCAGTACAAACAGCATTAATGGCATTGGATGGAATTTCAATTGATGCTAAAGAAGGCATAATTGAAGATGAAGCTGAAAAAACTATGAAAAATTTTTGTAATGTGGCAAACAGTGGAATGGTAAAAGTCGACCAACTAATACTGGATATTATGCTCCAAAAAAGTCATTCTTAGTTTAAAAATTCGCCTAAAGAAAATTTAAAACTTTAGATTATGTTCCGATTCAACAGTTTATAGAAAACTTTATATATTTAAACTTTTAAAGTATAATTGAACAAAATGATGTACGAAAAGATTCAAAACAACATTTATTTGAGTCCTTGAAAAGTGTAAGGGTTAATTGGGCGGTATTAATAATACCCTAAATATATTTTTAATCCCTTATCACTTTAACCTGTCCATTGAGTTACAAAAAATCTCCATTCAATTTACACATGACTATTGTTCTAGATCCTCTAAATTAAAAATAAAAAAACCCTTGTCATGTATACCTGTAATTAGAGGCATTATAAACAATTTCATGTGGAGTTACAGGGTATTATTTGCGTCCCTATACCGCCCATCTTTTTAATAAGTATAAATTTTAACTTTTTTAAATTAATTATTCTGAGTAAAAATAAAATTACTAATTAAATTTTATTCAACAAACAATGTTTCGGAACCTTTTCCTTACCATCAAAAATAATTCCTTCATTTTCAAGTAAAGCACGCTTCATATCCGCTCCCCCCTGAAATCCTCCTATACTTCCATCTGAGCGGATAGCTCGGTGACAGGGTATGATTATTGGAAACGGATTTCTAGCCAGAGCATTTCCTACAGCACGTGAAGCTTTTTCGTTGCCTAAATACCTTGCTATTAACTGATAAGTGCCAACACTTCCCCAGGAAATCCTGTATTCTGTCATTAAAACATTGTATTGGAATTCAGAACAATTCTCTAGAGCTATATTATCCAGTGCAAATACAATCTTCTCACCTTCCAGGAAAGATTTGATATCTAAAGCCAGGTTATCAATTTCTGCACATGAAGATTGGATCGAGTTAGGATAAAGCTTGTGAACAAGATTCTCAGCAGAAAATTGTGGATTAGATAATATAATCCTAACTATTACTGGATTATCATCGAATAAAGTCCATAATAAGACCACCGGTCCGAATGGTGTCTTTTTTATGATTTTTATTTTCATAATATTACAACTCTCAGGTATTATAAAATAAATAAAGCTAAACCTTATCTAATTTAGGATAACTTTTAAAAGATTGATGGACAAAGTATATTAATCTTAATTAAAAAAGATATCAAAGATATATATCGACAATAAAATCATGAAATATTTTATAAATCTGTCGCGGATATAAACCTGATAATATTTATATAAATTAATCAGGAGAGAATAGTACTAAACTAAGAATATAAGTACAATCTGAATATTTAAAATTACGAAATTAAGAGTTGAATAAAATGGCAAAAATTAAAGGAACTAATAAAAGAACAAGACAAAAATCTCATTATAAAAAAGCTGGAAGTAAAAGAGGAAGAGCGGTTAAAAACCCTAAAACCAGTTAAATCCTTTTTTTAAATATAACTTCAAGAAACTAAGTTTAAGTGATTATTATAATATTATAATTTTTTTAAATCTCTATTTTTTTATAATCTTTTTTATTTTTAATGTAGCAAAATCAATATTTTGCATCTATTTTGCAATTAATTATTCTAGTTCGTTTTTCATATACACGGTACGAATGGGGAAAGGAATAACAATACCTTCCTGATTGTATCTTTCGTGTAATTTTTTTATAAATTCATGTTTTAATTTATATTGCTCAATAAATTCTGTTACACTTAAAAATACAGTAAAATTAATGCTGAAATCATTAAATTCATTGTATCTTATATAAGGTTCTACTGAATCATCAGCTCCTGTAAGTTTTTCTGTTACTTCCTTGGCCACATCCACAGTCACCATTTCTACTTTTTTAAGGTCACTCTCATAGGATACTCCAACATTTAATTTTACCAGCATCTCTTTCTGGTCCTGGTGATAATTGGTAATTATATGGGAAGCTATTTTAGAGTTAGGCACAATAATTGTGTTATTAGTAATGGCTTTCATGGTGGTATTTCGCCAAGTTATATCCTGAACATACCCTTCTTCACCTGTTTCTAACATTATATAATCACCTATTTTCATTTCCTTGGAGGTGATTACATTTAAACCAGCGAACATATTAGAAAATGTATCATTCAAAGCTAAAGCTAGTGCAATACCACCAATACCAAAAGCCGTGAGCATAGGAGTTATGGAAAGTCCCAGAAATTGAATTACCACCATCAATCCAATAAAAACGACAAGTAATTTACTTATATTTCCAAAAAAAGAGGTAGAAGGCAAAACTCCCTCAGCCCTTCGGGTGTAAATATTAACAAAACCCGATGTTAAAATGGCAACGGCCCATGTAATCAATAAAATAAGGATAATGGTTAAAATTTTATGAATATTAGCTAAGTTGGCAGCACCTAAATCCATATATCCCAAAGCAATATAGATCCCTGCAATAGTAAAAGAAAAAATCGATAATCCTCTCAAAGATTTCGTGACAACTTTAAAGCCATCCCAATCAGTTTCTAAGCTTTTTTCCCTTATTTTTTTAAAAATTATTATTTCAAATAATAATCCTACTACAAATCCAGTTATTATAATTAATAATGGTAAAACAAATCCATTGAAATTCATAAATTTTCAACAACCACATCTAATTTTTATCTCTGTATTCTCAAATCAATAGTATTTTATCTAATTTTTCACTTTAAAAATTATAATAGTAATAAATTTCTTTCTATGAATTTATTTTCAGAATATAGATTAAAATAAATCTTACTACTTCTACCAAGGTTGCTATAACCAAAGCTACCATTCCTATTATCAATATAAATTTAAGGATATATGCAAATGCAATTGTTTGGAATGTGAATGGAAACACTGTATACAAAGTATTAGCCACTATAAATCCAATTATATTCAAAACTATCTGGACTAATGTCTTAAACCACCCTTTTTGATAGACAATAAAACCAATATTAGCCACAATATTAGCCACAATAGAAACATTCAATATAAACAAAACTTCAGTAAATGAAGGAGCTATAAATGATAAATTCCAATTAAGCAGGTTGTTAACAATATACAATACTATTATATTAGCTATGATTGCTACGACAAATTCAGAGGTTTTAAATTCCTTTTCTTTCAAAAAAGTGTTTTTAAATGACCATTTATTTTTTTGACTATCTTCCAAATCAATCACCTTCTAGTAAGTATTATTCAATGATATTTATTTTATTTTTACTGAGGCAATATAATAGTAACCCCGGGGAGGATTATTCTCGACATCTTTATCATAAATTATTTCAGCTTTTTTTCCCTGGTATTCAGCAGATAAGGTTAAATGATATAAAGCTATGCCCATATCTATTTTATTCCACTTGGCCATTAATTTTGCCTTTAAAAAGTTTAATTTTTTACAATAAGCGTGTATAACTTCGTTGTCTCTAGTAAAATACCATGGTTGACTATTAGTTGCCGAAGGTGCAATACGAACCGGTTCCAAAAGTTTTTCTTCCCCTTTAATATCTGTTATCTCATCTAAAGATTTCCTTTTAAATTGAGAAATATTAGTACGGTGCAGATCCTCTTTAGAATTACCGAAAGCCATTAAAATCACAAAATCCAGATTCGAACTTTTTAATACTTCTTTGGTGGGCTTTGGAATTCCTTGCCAGCAGCTTCCTATGCCGTTTGCTGATAAAAACAGATCCATCTGCTGCATCATAAAACCTATGTTAGTTAAATATCCTTCTTTAGTTTCAGAAAAGACAGCAAAATAATGAGGTGACTTTTTTTGAGGAATTAAACTTTTAACATGCTCTCCAGAGATAATTTTTATTTCAGTTTTAATATCCTTAAACATGGGTTTTAAGGATTTCATAAAATTAAGTATATCGTCCATCTTATTTTGGTCAACAGGTTCAGGATCATAATTTCTAACAGATTTTCGTCTAAATATAGTAGAATAGAATTCGTTATTTGACATGGTTTTACCTCATCTATCTATAAGATAAGTTGGTAAATTGTAATAAATTTTTCAATATACTTGTAAAGCTTCATATGGCCTCTTTCAATATATTCTAAAACTTAATACGACCACCTTACATGAGAAAATAATACATTAAAAGCCTTAAAAAAACAAAAAACTTTTCATTAAATGAGATTAGCCACAAATATAAAGTATAATATGAAAACTAATGTAACTGCCCACATCAAAGGATGTACTTCCCGCCATTTTCCAACACATAACTTAATGAGAGAATAAGAAATGAATCCAAACCCTATTCCTTTGGATATGCTAAAAGTGAATGTCATTGCAGTTATGGTGAGAAATGCAGGTAAAGCTTCCTCAAAATTATTCCACTCAATCTTATTTATCATAGAAATCATAAAAAAACCTACAATAATTAGAGCAGGAGCTATAGCTGCTGCTGGTATGAAATATGCCAAAGGCACAAACAACATTCCTATAAGAAACAGACAAGAAACAACGATTGAGGTTAAACCAGTTCTACCTCCTTCACTTACACCTGCAGAACTTTCAACATAAGCAGTATTAGAACTGCTTCCCATAATACCTCCGATCATAGCCCCCAAAGCATCTACTGCAAGGATTTTTTTTAAATCAAATAATTTGCCCTCTTTGTTTACCAAGCCTGCCTGGGTTCCTACTGCCAATACAGTGCCTAAACTATCGAAAAAATCAACCATCATAAGAGCAAATATTATGGGTACAAATGTTAAGGAGAGAGCACCTCTAATATCCAAACCCCCAATAGTAGAGAGATTTTGAAGAGTGGGAAGATTAATAAAATTACCATCCCACTGTGCCGGAAGATTGGTGGCTCCTTCTGGAAGATGTGAAATTGTTAAAGGCAAACCAATATTTCCAAAGATGTTAAATGCAATATGACTAAAGTCAGCGATAATGCAAGTAATAACAGCAAAAATAGAAGTTAATACAATACCATAGAAAATACTTCCTTTTACTTTAAGAGCCATCAATATAAGCATAATACTGAGGCCTACTACTGATACAATAAAAATAGGACTTGAAATATTTCCAAATTTTATTAAATTTTCAGAGCTATAAACCATTATATTAGCAATTTTAAACCCTATAAATGTTATAAACATCCCTATTCCTACCCCAATGGCTATTTTCAATGAAGATGGAATAGCGTGCATTACCATCTCACGGAGATTGGTAAGTACCAGTATAAAGATCAGAAATCCTTCAATAAATATTAATCCCATGGCAATCTGCCATGGTTGATGCATACTTAAAATTACACCAAAAGCAATCATGCTATTTAAACCAAGCCCCGCTGCCATTCCAAATGGTTTTTTAGCGATAACGCCCATTAAAAATGTGGAAACAGCTGCTGAAATACAAGTAGCCACAAAAACTGCTTTATAGTCCATTCCTGCTGCAGATAAAATCATAGGGTTGACAACCATGATGTAAGCCATGGCCATGAAGGTTGTAACACCTGCTACAATCTCAGTTTTGATGGAAGAATTATGCTTAGAAATACCAAAAAAATTGTCTAAAAGATTTTTAATAGATAATTTAGTGTTATCATCATTTTGATCTTTATAAAACCATTTATACAAAAATATCACCGGTTTATGCTAAATATCAATATTAAGAATTAATCTGGATGTTAAATTAGTTTTAAGTTCATTGATAACTTCCCATATTTTCAACTAATTAAAAAAAATTTTATAATTTTATAGAATACAATCAATCTACCTACGTTTAAAAATTATTTACTAACTTAAACTAAATTCATAATAAAAAAAGGATATAAATACATCCTTAATGAAATTGATCCAGTGCTAATTATTCAATTTTAATCCATTAAACTGATCTTCTGACCCATGCCTCTACTTACAGATTTTTGATATACATACCAAGCTGTGGCAATATCCTGCACTGCCAGTCCCGTTGAATCAAAAATAGTTATTTCTCCATCATTTTCCCTTCCAGGTTTTTTATCTATTATAATATCCTCTAATTTAGCGTAAACATCTTCTTTTTTGATTATGCCCTCTTCCAACGGAACATTAATTTCACCACTGTGCCTGGCCTGTTTCCACTCATCAATTACAATTTTAGATTTAAGCAATAATTCACTTTCCAGTTCTTGTTTTCCAGGGGCATCTGCTCCAATTGCATTAATATGAGTACCTTCATTAACCCAATCTGATTTTACAATTGGTACTCGGGAGGGTGTTGTTGTGGTTACTACGTCAGCACCAGCAACTGCATCTTTTACATCATATACTGCGGTTGCATCTATACCATAATTTTCAGTGATTGTACCTGTTAATTCCTCTGCAGTGACATGGCTTCTGCTGGAAATTTTCACTTCACTAATATTTAATACTTCATTTAAAGCCATAAATGCCAGTAAAGACGGAACACCAGCTCCAACAAATCCACATACTTCCGAATCTTTTCGAGCCAGGTGTTTAGTGGCCACCCCTGCTGATGCTCCTGTTCTCATGTTTGTTATTGAAGTTCCATCCATTATCGCAATAGGAAATCCAGTATCAGGATCAATCAATTCAATTACTGCCATTACAGTAGGTAAATTATGTTTCGAAGGATTTTCAGGATGTACATTTACGCATTTTACACCGGCAGCTTTTGTGTTATTAATAAAACAAGGCATAATGCGCAGATCACCCTGAGTATTATTCTCTTTGTTATCAAAAAACATGTAATTTTTTGCCGGCATTTGCACATAAGGGCATCTTCTGAAAAAGCCACTTCAACAGAGTTAAGTACGTCTTTCATGCAAATCAGTTCTTCGATTTGTGTTTTAGTAATCACAAGAGTATTTTTTATCATATTGCATCCTCTATTTACTCAATTAAAATTGTATGAAATTTTAAAAATATTCTTTTAATGCTTCATAATTAATTTATAATGTAAAAGTTTTAATATTTAAACATTGCTATAAATTTACAAAATCTTTAACTATTTTATTTTAATAATGAACATTTATATAAAAAAAAACTAAAAAGGCTTTATTTTGTTTAATTAATATTTTAAAATTTAATGAAATATGGACAATTTTATAAAAAGATAATAAAAAAATATACAATAATTTAATCAAAAAACCTAACATAGTACGAAAAATAACTATATTTCCATTAAAATTAGAAAGAATTTAATTTCAATTGATTAAATTAAAAATAAAAAAATATAGTTAAAAAGAAAGATTAGAAATTCTTTCCATAGCTTTTTTAGTATTTTCCAATGTATTAAACGCCGTAAGACGGAAGTAACCTTCTCCACTTGGACCAAAGCCCACACCAGGAGTTCCTGCCACATTAGCTTTCTCCAATAAGAGATCAAAGAATTTCCAGGAATCCATTCCTTCCGGGGTTTTAACCCAGATATAAGGAGAGTTTACACCCCCATAAATTTGAAGTCCTATATTCAAAAGACTTTCACGGATTATAGTGGCATTTTTCATGTAGTAATTTATTGATTCTGCTATTTCTTTTTGTCCTTCAGGAGTATACACTGCACTTGCTGCTTTTTGAACTGGATAAGATACTCCATTGAATTTAGTGGTTTGCCTCCTGTTCCAGAGGGGTTTTACTGGTTGAGGGTTACCTTCTTCATCATAGGCCATGACCTCTTTAGGAACCACAGTATAGGCACACCGAGTACCTGTAAATCCGGCATTTTTGGAGAAACTACGAAACTCCACAGCCACCTCTTTAGCACCTTCAATTTCATAGATACTGTGAGGGATATCGTCCTCCGTTATGTATGCTTCGTAAGCGGCATCAAATAGGATGATAGATTTATTTTCTCGTGCATAATCCACCCATTTAGTTAACTGTTCCTTGTTGAGACTGGTTCCAGTAGGATTGTTAGGGAAGCATAGATAGATAAGATCTACCCTTTCTTGAGGAAGTTCTGGTACGAAATCATTTTCTGCAGTGCAGGGAAGATATACCAGTTTTTCATATTTTCCATCAGCAGTCATAGGACCAGTTCTTCCAGCCATGACATTAGTTTCCACATAAACAGGGTATACTGGGTCGGTTACAGCTACAATGTTGTCTAAGCCAAATATTTCCTGTATATTACCTGTATCACACTTGGCCCCATCACTTACAAATATTTCGTCTTCTGAAATTTCAATTCCCCTTGGTAAAAAATCATTTTCAATTATATCCTTTATTAAAAAAGAGTATCCTTGTTCTGGACCATACCCTTTAAATGTTTCAGAACTAGCCATTTCATCTACAGCTTTATGGAATTCTTTAATAACTGCTTGGGGCAGAGGTCTGGTAACATCACCTATCCCCATACGTATTACATCTGCATCAGGATTTTCATTCTGGAATTTTTCAACTCTTTGATTAATTTCAGCAAATATGTAACTGCTTTTGAGTAGTTGGTAGTTTTCATTAATTTTTACAGGCATTTGAAAAAACTCTCCTAATTTTAATTATTTTAAGAAATAAAGTAAATGGATTTTAATATCATATTATTTATGGGTGAAGTAAAAGTTTAGTTTATATGAATTTTTTTGATCTAAACGGACAAAGCCAAATCGTTCAAATTGCGCTTCATCTCCCTCATTTAAGTTGATGCACTGTGGTTCTGCAAGACCCTCTATTAAACTTGCATCAGGCATGACAATAGTTGCATCCAAATTTTCGTTTGAAGGTATCCACTGGATGATCTGTGCATTAACTTTGCGGGCATCTTCAAAACTTACACTATGAAAAACTGCCTCATTATCCTTAATTATGATATTTACTGCATCCATCAATCTTAAGATTTTACCCTCTTTAAAGTCATCCATTTGGATGTAAACCTCTCCGTCAAATGGTATCTTACGGTACCCTCGATCTAAAAAGTCTGGATGCAGGGCTCGTTCTATTATTCCCTTGGTTGATTCTGGCAGATTTTTAATGGACAATTTAACTGGTTTTTCAACAAAAAAGTAGCGATTAGCCTCTTTTTCTAATAGGTTACGGTTTAATCCATATATTTTCTTCCAGCTTAATATTGAATCTGCTATTTTTACACCGATCTCGATCATCAACCGGTGGATTGCTTCTGGCCTGATTCCTCTACGGGCTATGGCCCTTATGGTCCCTAAACGAGGATCATCCCAGCCAGTGTAGATCCCTTCCTCTATACCAGTACGAGCTTTAGATGTGCTTAATGCAATGTCTTCCATTTTAAGTCGTCCATAATGTATGAATTCAGGAACATCCCATTCAAAATGCCCATATAAATATTTTTGTTTTTCAGAATTTGCCAGGTGATCTTTTCCCCGCAATACATGGGTAATGCCCATGAGATGATCGTCTACAGCCACAGAAAAGTTCATCATAGGATATATCTTGTATTTGGATCCTATACGAGGGTGTTCTTCTTCTACAATCCTCATAGCAACCCAGTCCCTTATAGCAGGATTTTTATGATTTAAGTCAGTTTTAACTCTTAAGACGGCATCGCCTTCATTCATATTCTCCATTTCAAACCATAGCTGCAGGTTATCTTCCACAGTCATCTCCCTGCAGGGACAAGGTTGTGATGAATCTTTTAATCTCTTAAAATCAGCACCAGAACAGTCACACATATATGCTGCACCTTTCTTGATTAGAAGTTCAGCATATTCATAGTATATGGGGATCCGGTCACTTTGAACCACTATATCCTGCCATTCTACATTTAACCAGTGAAGATCTTCAGGAATCATTTCATATGCATCCATATCTACCCGGCGAGGATCTGTATCCTCAATCCTAAGTATTAATTTACCGCCATAGCGTTTTACATATTCGTTATTTAATATAGCCGCTCGGGCATGGCCAATATGCAATGGTCCGCTGGGATTTGGTGCAAATCTTAATACAACCTCTCCTTTAACGTTTGGAAGATCAACCAATCCTTTTTCTTCCACTTTCTTATCTGCGATCTTACCCCCTGTTTTTTCCAGTTCACTTTTTTGGTGCTGTGGTTCCATATCATTCACTTGGGCCACCACAGTTTTAGCAATTTTGACAATTTCACCAGCATTTTTTCTCATTTCTGGATTGGAGGCCATGATAGAACCAATTACTGCCCCCTCATTGGCTTTTCCTTTATGTTTAACTGCATTTATCAGTGCATGTTTGTATACTAAACTTTTAAGATCATTCATTAGGATTCCCCTTAAATAATAAAAACTAATTAAAAGAAAATATTAGAAAGTGTAGAAATATTAGAAATTTCTCTGCAGAACAAAATCAGCAATATGAAGTAGAGATTCTTTTGCTTCAGAATCATCTAAAATATTTAACAATTCTTTAGCCTGCTTTACATTATTTAAAGCAATATTGCGGGTGTATTCTATTGAATCATATTTTTCAAATAGGGAAATGGCCTTTTCGACCTCATCTTCACTACCACTTTTCAATATGGATATTAATGTTTCTTTATCTTCTGGTGAAGCGTTTTCTATAGTGTGAACCACCATCAGAGTCATTTTTCCTTCCACTATATCGCTCCCTGCAGGTTTGCCTATTTTTTCTGCATCACTGATCACATCAAGATAATCATCCTGGATCTGGAAGGCCATACCAATCAAACGCCCGTATTCTGATAGTGCTTCTATTTGTTCTTGATCTCCCCCTCCAAGAATTGCACCAGATTTTGTGGCCGCAGCAATAAGTGCCGCGGTTTTTTTGTAGATCATGTTAAGATATTCTTTTTCTTTAACATCAAATTTTTCTTCAAAGCCCATATCGCAGGCCTGTCCCTCGCATATTTTGATACATGAATCTACTACTGTCTTAAGGGCCTCAATGACTCTACTTGATGAAACATCATCAATTTTTGTATCCAGTATTGCTTCAAAGGCCTTGGAGAATATGGTGTCTCCAGCAAGTATAGCCATTGGCTCTCCCCATAAAATGTGTACTGATGGTTCCCCTCTTCTTAGTTCATCTTTATCCATTATATCATCATGAATCAGTGAAAAAGTATGGATTAATTCCATGGCAGCTGCAGTTTTCAATGCATTTTTGGGATTTCCACTTACAGCTTCACATGATAAAACAACAAGAGATGGACGTAATTTCTTTCCACCTGCTTTTATAAGATGTTCTGATGATTGGCGAAGACCTTTAGGATCAATTGTAACTAATGATTTATTAATTTCTTCATCAATACTTTTAGAATACTTTTTTAGGATTTCAATTACATCTACCATTAAATTCCCCCGTTAAAAACTTGTGCCTGACCATTTCTAAGTATATGAATGTCATTACCCAGTTTGTAACCTTCTTCTTCTGCAAGTTCTGTATAATCTGAAAGCATTGTTAGATCTCCGTGAGCAGGAATGATGTGCAGGGGGTTTAACATTTTTATAAAATCACGGTGATCTTCCCTGCCAGCATGTCCTG
>JGI11944J13513_1000177_pt1 | contig 71153 bp, 79 predicted proteins | sample TerdegcoTASludge_FD_13513 | JGI IMG/M metagenome (IMG submission 13513) | reverse complement strand
CCGCCCTGAGGAAAGACCATGGCCCATGGGACGTCCGAAGGTTTTCCAAAAAGCTCTCCATTGATGAAGTTTCCAAACCTACCAAACATGAGTCCGGGAGGGCAGGTGGGAATGATAAGATCTGCAACTGAAAAGAACCTGAGCTTCTTTCGTTTTATAAAGATGTAACCGGCAAGAAATGATCCGATGAGACCTCCGTGGAATGACATGCCGCCGTGCCACAGCACAAAGATTTCGAGGGGGTTCTCAATATAAAACCAAAGGTTATAAAAAATTACATATCCGAGTCGGGCACCTACGATCAAGCCAAGGATGAGGTAAAAATATAGGTCATCAAGATGCGCCCTTGTAAGAGTAAATGTCTTTTTTTTGAGCTGATATAGCGAGAGAAGGTAGGAGGATACAAAACCAAACACATACATAAGGCCATACCAGCGCATTGCGAATGGGCCTATCGTGAATATTACCGGATCAATGTTGTGATACGGAAGCACTATTACACCTCAAAACAAGCTCTAAGCTCATAGCGTATGCACGTTGCTTACAGCTGAGAGAGCTATGAGCTGTCAGCTGACTTATATACCATTTTTCTTGATGAATTCCCACAGTTCGTAGGCACCCGTAAAGACCATACCGTGAATGCCTATCTGGTGTGCTGTTTCCACATACGGTGCAATATCGTCAATATAAAATACCTCGCTCGGGCGAACATCCATTTTTTCAAAAATGGCATTATAGATGCGCTTATTCGGTTTTTTTGCGCCTATTTCGAAAGAGAGCACCCATTCGTCAAATACATGAACAATCGGGTATTTTTCTATGATATAGGAAAAATGGAGTTCATTGGTATTACTCAGCAAAAAGAGGGGGTAACCCTTTCCCTTCAGATAGAGAATCGCTTCATTCACGGCAGGGTCATCACAAAAGATAGGGTTCCATATATCCTTGAAGTCTTCCATATCCATATCGAGCTGAAATTGGTGTTTCAATTTCGAAAAAAACTCATCTGAAGACATCAGACCTTCCTCGTATGGGTTTATAAGACCATTCTGGAGGTCAAACATTTCACCAAAAAGCTGTTGCGGTGTAAAAGCATCTTTTCCTGTTGATTTTTGGTGAAGCTTCACCGCAATCTGCCGGTGTTCGAAAGGGAGAATGACATTACCCAGATCAAATACGAATAGTTTTATCATGAGAAAAAACCTTAATGGGATGAAGGGGGGTATAAACGCCTGATGGATCTTGCAAGTGTTGCCATCCGCAGACATGGAGAAATTTTTTGTTATTGCAATATTTCATGAGATCCCGAATTTTTGAAGACATATATCTGTCACGGATATACATTTCTCTGTCGTATTCGGTTATTGTTATTCCCTTTTCAAAAAAAAGTCGTGCTGCAGTTATTGCCTGGTTTCTGTTGGGTGTTTCTGCGAATAAAAGCATCTGCTCAATGTTCTCCTCGCTGAGAAGATCCTCAATGTTTCTCAGCTTCATATAGGAAAAAAAGTCCATATCAATTGTATAGAATGGAATGCTATGTTCAGCCCCGTACGTCGATGTTACTTCATATTCATAGGGTATATTTATATATGACAGAAGATATGAGAGGGAATCCTCATTATAAGATTTACCTCTTTCTGCGCACCGCATCACGATTTGATCAATCCTCTTTGTATACTTCTCGCTGAATTTCCTCCTGAACCGTACGCCGTAATGTGACAGTTCAAGAGTCACGGAATCAGGTTGTATTCGGTTCAGCCAGTATTTCAGAAGTGAAGGACCTTCTGTATCGCGATGAATAACGCCAAGCATGACAAACGTATTTCCTGACATGGCATTTACATTACCATATTCTTGAAAAATTGACCCATGAAAAAGACAAAAAACAGTGGGGTGAGCAATAGGCCGCAGGAATGAGGATTGAATGATACGGCCGTGAGGCATCATACATTTCGATTGACAAACCTATTTTCCCTGCTATTATAGTTTTGTACACACGAACCGTTTCTCCGTGACTGACACCTCGTGGAATCTGGAGCTTAGGAGGCCAATAAATCCTGCCAAGCCAAAGAAGGCGATCGTGTATCGTCATAAATAAAGAAAGGAGGAGGTTCTTATGGTTAAGCTTGGATTGTTTATTTTATGTATTTCCATGTTCGCGTTTTGTTTGCCCGGGATTGCCATCAGCGCGAATGCTCCACCAGGTTGGGCTGTATTGGTCATTGATGTCCAACCTTGTTTTGTCGAAGGAGGCGGATTGGCGGTTACGGGTGCAGATCAGAAGTATGTGAAGAAGGCAAACAGAGATACCAAGTGGCTTTACAAGAAGGGTTACTTGATCCTCGGCAGCCGGGATTATCACCCGCCAAACCATATTTCATTTGCAAGCAATCATGAAGGAAAAAACCCGTTTGACATTATCGATACACCCGATGGACCACAGGTGCTTTGGCCAGATCACTGCGTTCAGACAGCAGGAGATTCCCGTGCATTGGTGGATAACAATATCTTTTTTGAATTAGTCAAGAAAGGCCAGGATCCCGACCATGACAGTTATTCGGCGTTTGCGGATAATGGCGGTGCCGAAACAGAGCTTCATGCAATTCTCCAGGCTCAGGACATCCAGAACTTGATTGTTTACGGCATAGCGACTGATTATTGCGTGAAAGCATCGGTGATGCATGCTGTCGATCGGGGGTACCGGGTAATCGTTGTCGAAAACCTGATCCTTGGTGTCGCACCTGATACCTCGGCGACGGCAATTGCGGATATGAAGGCTGTTGGTGTAGAGTTTGTTCCCAAGGTCAAGGATGCACATAAAAGGGCTGTGGAGTTGTCAAAATAGCCACTCAATCGCGGACATTGTATAGCCCGAGAAAAGTTACAAGAAGAATAGCACAGAAATACTTCATATTCAGAATACATCTCCTGCCCATGATCTTCTGTGGGCAGGAGATGTACGGTATACCATCAGCAATAGACCGCATTCGCACCTTTTACGCTCCGAATAATTTCCCATTGGCCGAACACGAGCAATAGTGTTCCGGTCTAACCCTCTTGTAATAGAAATAATTATGTTCTCCTGATAGGATGAAATATTTGAGCGCTGTCGCGATATGACCGCTCAGGCCGCTGCGACAGCGCTGATTCGTGACGAATGCGAAAGAGAGGTTTACCGACCGATGCCCTGGGATGCTGGTGTTTGTCCTCCCTGAACGCCGAGACGGCCGCCTGTGCCAAGACCACCCTGAACAGTCTGTGCCCTGTAGTTTCGGACTGCCCTGACAAGCTTGTTGTATGAGTCCATGAATGCGGCAGTAAGAATTTTTCCTTCTGGTGTATTGGTATAACCACCCAACCCACCTCCAGCAGTGCTTCCAAGAAGGCCGCCAGCAAGGTTGAAATCCCAGTTCTTGGCACTTCCTTCAGCAGCTGCCAACTGGACGCTTGAGCGGTTGTCTACCAGAATCAGTGTCGTGGATGCTTCATTTGACTTCAGGCCACCAGCTATGGCACCAAAAACCCTGCCGGCTGATCCCATCAGGCCTCCTAAAGCACCGCCTATACCGCTGGTTCCTTTCTGGCTAAATGTAATCGATGGGCTCATGGTATAGTCGGCCGCTACCATCTGTCCCTTGTGGAAGCTACTTCCCTGGCGAAGCTCACCGCTGCCCTCCAGGGCCCTTTCCTGCATAACATTGCCCATTGCGCGACCGCGCTCAATCACTACGAAGCAGTTCGACTGCTGGATCATCATCCGCAGTACAGGGACTGTTGAGCCGAGCTTGTAATTTGAATACAGATAGCCGTACCACGGGGCGCTCTGGTCTTCTACCACTGCAACTGTGCCGAGTGATTCAGCGCATCTCTCGAGCTGGTTGCTGGCCCCCTCTGCAGTGGCACCACCTGCAGCTCCGGTTGCTGTGGTATTTGACCCGCCTAAAACCGGCTCCGTTGCCCCGCAATGGACCACTCCAATGGTGATCAACAAAGCAATCAAAGTACACCATCTTGCCAGGCTTTTTCCAATACGAATTCGTTTCATATTCATTCTGGGGTCCTCCTCATTTTTTTCTGCTCTGTTTATCGCAGTAATGATACTCTTGTTAAGCGTCATAGTCAATATAGGAATTTGGATTGTAAGTATATGTTAATGAAGGGAATCTGTTGTCGGTATGAGGTATAACCAGGGAGAACCCTGACATCTCTCTATAAACCGTAGATTACTCGATCTTGACTATCTCGTAAATTCTTTCTCCGCCAGGCGCTTTAAAGGCTACTTCGTCACCAACTGCTTTTCCGAGAAGGGCCCTGCCCAGGGGAGAACTCATGGATATACGGCCTTTCTGAATATCAGATTCGTATGGACCTACTAATGTATAGATGACATCTTCGTCTGTGTCGAGGTTCTTCAGGACTATACAGCAGCCGAAAGCTACCGTATCTCCGTTTCCCTGTCTTCCATCAAAAATTTCTGAGTTTTTTATCTTTTCCTCAATCTCCGCAACTCTCTGCTGGAGGAATTGAAACTCTTCCTTCGCTGCATCATACTCGGCATTCTCAGAGATATCTCCATGCGCCCTCGCTTCTTCAATTGCTTTCAGGATTGCCGGCCTTTTTGTATTGAGCAAGAACTCGTGCTCTTTTTTTAAACTTTCGTAACCTTCTCGTGTTATGGGGAATTTCATACGCACTCCAAAAATTGTATGGTGTACAAAATACTACATTTTTTCCAGATTATCAACATCATTCATAGGATGACTGCCAGCTTGCAAGCTTGCCAGCCATCAAACTTGGCGCTTTTCAGGTTGAGCATTGGTTTGCTTTTACTTCTCACTTCTCACTTTTCATGTCTTGCTTCCTCTCCTGCCTTTTCCACCCGTCTCGCCTTTGCCCCTTTTCTTATAGCCCATCGCCCATCGCCCGGTTTATGCCTTACATATCCCATCGCAATTTCTGCACTGGAGATTGCTATTAAAAAGCTCATAAAACCTCTCCGGATGTCTTGCATACAGGTATTCCCACTGAATTACCACAATAATTGACATCAGGAGAATCGAATACGTCCAGAATGATGGAACGTAAATGAGCGTGGAAAAAGCCATGAGGTATCCCCAGTTATTTATTCTGCAGGTATTACAGCACTTATTTCCTATTATCCACTTAAATACGCACCAGACAGATACGCAGAACTGGTCCATGAAGATGAAAAAAACAACGGTAAGAACAACCCACATGCGGTTAAGCACATTGGTATAGTAAAGAATTCCAATAAAAATCACTGCAAGCACCCAATAGATTGCAGCTCGTAATGCACCTGAGTTCATGCGTACGGTATACTCGTTCAGTTTATTCTGGAATTTTTCTTGTTTGACGGGATCACCGGCAGGTACTGCCAAGTAATGCTTCTCGAAAATTTTCCCCATTGAAATCTTTGAGTTCCAGCGGGGGACCATGCGCTTGATGAGAAGCCACATTGTCATAATCCACATGACATGATAGACCTTGAAAAAAAGGATTGGGTAGGTAAAGGTTTCTACAAGGATTTCTGGTCGCCAGAGAGCCAGAACAAGGATCAAGGCCGTAATTGCTCCCTTGATCAGCAGCTTCAATCCTCCGTGATGTTCAGTACCCAAAATATCCCCTCAATGAAACGGAATAGGCAATGGAGCCCATATTTGAACTACTTGAGCTTTAGTATAAACAATCCGGTTCTTAAATGCACACATTTTGAACACGTTTCCTCGCTCCGTTTATTCAAAATTTGTCATGTGCGTGTGTGTTGGTAGTCCACACGCAAACCGTTATGAATCAGGGGATGTGGTCTTTTATGCACGCAGAGCTTCTGAAGCCGAATGGGCGCAAAGGTCGCCGCTGGTCTCAATACAGGTTTAAGCGATTCACGGGGAAAAAGATTACTTTGTTCATTTCCCGACGGATCGGAAAGACTCCAACGTAGTCACGTTTGCCAGCTGGATAGCCGGAGTATTCTGTATGCTCCCCTGGCCACGAGCACAAAGACAACTGTTCCCACAACCAGGTCAGGTATGTTTGACCCCGTGAGAAATACGAAGGCCCCTGCAACGATAACGCCTATATTTACAATGACATCCATGGATGTGAAAATCATGCTCGCCTGCATGTGGGCCTCTTTGCTTTTTGACTTTTGAAGCAGATACAAGCAGCTTGCATTACCGATAAGGGCGAGCACGGATATGATAATCATAACGCGGAAGTCCGGTACTTCTCCATATCTAAGGAATCTGCGGATAACCTCAACAAAACCCATGACAGCCAGTGCTGTTTGAAAATATCCGGCGATTCCGGCAATCCTCTTCTTCAGGACAACGGTCCCTCCTACTGCAAAGAGAGCAAGACCGTAGACGATGCTGTCTGCCAGCATATCGAGGCTATCGGCAAGAAGCCCCATTGAACCTGCCAGAATGCCGGCGATGATTTCGAGGACAAAAAAGAAGAAGTTAATGGCAAGAACCTGCCACAAAACGCGGCTCTGTTGNCCGGGATCATCTCCCATACCCTCGATATCTATCTCCTCAGAAGAAATAAGCTTTGNATCAAGGTGAAGGCTTTCGAGGGCATCAAGGAAACCTTCNTACGTATTCATATGGTAAATCTCTACAAGTCTTCCCGGTATGTCGAACTCCAGTTTTTTGATGTCTGCCATTCCCTCCAGCTTGNTTCGTATCAAGNGTTCTTCCGAAGGNCAGTCCATCTTTGATACTTTAAAGGTTGTTTTTATCATATGTACCCGAAGGAAGACCTTTCCGTGTATCAGCTGTTCATTTTTTTCTCATATCACCGTTNCGCAACCTCATTCGTTCACAAATCTTTCAATGCACCTGTCGAGCGATACTGTATGACTCACATGATAAACAGTCTGACCCCTCAATACATACGGGGAGATTCTATATTGTTTTATTCCAATCATTCCAAAATTCAGTTATTTATTGACTTTTATAAGTTCTTTATCATACTATATGTAGTTTTTTCAAAACCAGGTTAGGAGTAGGGACATGTATGCGATTATACAGAATGGTGGCAAGCAGTACAAAGTTGTAGAAGGGAAAAAGGTCAAACTTGAGAAACTGACAGCCAACACAGGCGATGATGTTCAGATCAAAGAAGTTCTCTTTTTCAACGATGGTTCACATGCCGTTACTGGGAGCCCGTACATTGAAGGGGCTTCTGTGAATGGAAAAGTAGTTTCCCATGGCAAGAATAAAAAGGTAATTATCTTCAAGTACAAAAGGAGAAAAGACTCCAAAACAAAGAAGGGACATCGTCAGCCCTATACAGAAGTACTTGTAGAAAAGATATCAATGGAGGCACCCCATGGCGCATAAAAAAGCAGGTGGAAGTTCCAGGAATGGCCGCGACTCAAGTGGTCAGAGGCTCGGGGTAAAAATTTATGGTGGTCAGGCAATAAAGTCCGGATCAATTATCATGAGGCAGCATGGAACCAAGATACATCCCGGGAAAAATGTTGGAATCGGCCGCGATAACACCCTCTTTGCACTCATCGACGGCATTGTGAAGTTTGATATAGCTGGCGACAAAAAGAGGGCAAATGTATACCCTGTTGAATGAAATTTATTGATGAAGCAAAAATCTTTGTCAAAGCAGGAGACGGCGGCCAGGGGTGTGCAAGCTTCAGAAGGGAGAAATTTGTTCCCAAAGGTGGGCCTGATGGTGGTGATGGTGGCAAGGGAGGAGACGTAGTTATATGGGGATCACAAAACCTATCAAGTCTCTTAGATTTCAAATATCGGCGAATCTTTAAAGCAGAAAAAGGGAAGAACGGAAGTGGCAGGAACAAGAAAGGCAAGGATGGCAGAAGCCTTATCATACATGTCCCCTGTGGAACCCTTGTCTTTGAGGAAGGCAACAACAAGCCGCTTATTGATATTACACGCGATCAGGATACCTACATTGTAGCAAGAGGCGGCAAAGGTGGCAGAGGGAATGCCCATTTTGTCTCACCAACCCATAGAACGCCTTATGAGTTTGAGCCCGGTGAGCCGGGCGAGGAAAAACAACTCCTTTTAGTGCTTAAACTTCTTGCAGACATAGGGATTGTTGGTCTGCCTAATGCAGGAAAGTCGACCCTTATCTCATGCCTCACTGAAGCGAAACCAAAAATAGGGGATTATCCGTTTACTACGCTAACGCCTTCTCTTGGTGTCCTGCATGAAGGGGATAACACCTTCGTTATGGCAGATATCCCCGGTATTGTTAAAGGGGCTGCTCGGGGAAGAGGGCTTGGGTTGACCTTTTTAAAACATATTGAGAGAACACGCATGCTTCTCTTGGTACTCGATGTTTCAGAGACAAACCCATTAGAAGATTATAAAACCTTAAAGCATGAGCTTAACTCTTACAAGAAAGGAATGTTTGCCCGAGAAAGGATTGTGGTACTGAACAAGTCAGATAAGGTATCCGAGGAAACTGCAGAAATGTGGCGAACCTCTCTCGTTCGAAAAGGTGAAGATGTTGTTATTGTCAGCGCCCTAAAGGGATGGGGAATCGATACACTAAAAGGTGAAATTAAGACAAAAAGTTTCGATAAGGTTGTCCATGCGTAAAGCGAAAAGAATTGTTGTCAAAATTGGGACGTCTATACTGCTTGACAGGTACAAGCGTGTCAGCATCGATATGATCAGAAACTTTGCCAGACAGGTTAAGGTGCTGAAGGATATGAAGAGAGAAGTGATTATCGTGTCAAGCGGCGCTATTGCATGCGGGATGGAGACGCTGAATCTCAAGAAAAAACCAAGAGAAATTGAAAAACGACAGGCCCTCGCCTCCATTGGTCAGGTCCTCCTCATGAAAATGTACATGGATGCATTTGCATGGGAAAGAATGCGGGTAGGCCAGGTCCTCCTCACCCATGAAGACATCAAGAGCAAAGACAGGTGTCTCAATCTGATGAACACCCTCAATAGCCTTCTCTCCATGGACATTGTTCCGATTATCAATGAAAATGATGCTCTTTCATTCACGGAGATAAAGTTTGGCGACAATGACAACCTTTCTGCTTTGATAGCCCAGATCGTAGACGCCGACCTCCTCCTCCTCCTCTGCGATGTAGAGGGACTTTATGATAAGGACCCGACAAAACACCCCAACGCACGATTAATCCGGCTCATTGAAAAGATTGATGGTAGTGTAGAAAAATTAGCTGAAGGCACAAAAAGTGAGAAGAGCGTTGGCGGTATGATTAGCAAGATTGAAGCTGCAAAAAAAGCAGGCTTTTATGGTATACCCACGAGGGTCGTGCGGGGTGATATTGAAAATATTATTGTCAGGGTCATCAATGGAGAAGAGCCGGGCACTCTTTTTCTTCCCAGCAAGAAGATCTCTCGGAGGCAGTGGTGGACTGCCTTTGCTTACAAGGTAAAAGGTACGGTCTGGGTTGATAAAGGCGCAGAAGAAGCTATTGCGCGCCATGGCAAGAGCCTTTTGCCTTCTGGGGTTGTGAAGACGGAAGGTGACTTCAGAAGGGGTGAGTGCATCGAAATCACCAACCTTCACGGTAATGTTATTGCAAGAGGAATTGCAAACTATTCATCATCCGATGTGAATAGGATTAAAGGCATCAAAAGCGTCGATATTACCAAGAAGCTTGGGTATAAATACACCGAAGAAATTATTCACAGGGATAACATGGTGATCATATGAAACCTGACAAACTTGCGATAACCGCAAAAAGAGCGACCCATGCCATAGCCCATACACCGACAGAGCAGAAAGACAGGGTTCTGCGTACTTTAGGACACCTTATACAAGAAAGGAAATCATTTCTTATTCTTGAAAACAACAAGGATATTGAAGCTGCCCGGAAATCAGGTCTTTCGAAAAGTATGATCGACCGCCTCAGAATAGATGATAAAGTCATCAGTGAAATGCAGGCCAGCATTCAAGACGTTGTGAACCTTGCAGATCCAGTCGGAGAAATAGTAAAGATATGGAAAAGACCGAACGGGCTGCACGTAGGTCGTATGAGGATCCCTATTGGGGTTATTTTCGTTATTTACGAATCCCGCCCCAACGTGACGATAGAAGCTTTTTCTCTCTGTCTGAAAAGCGGGAATTGCGTTCTCCTCAAAGGCGGATCGGAAGCCAGCCATTCAAATAGAGCGCTTTTCAGCTTGATTCACGAGGCACTTAAGAAGACCGGTATCCCAACAGAGATTGCCCACCTGGTTGACGTGAAAGATCGCTCATATATTTACGATCTTTTGACATTAGAAGAATACATTGATCTTGTAATACCCAGGGGGGGAGAAGAACTTTTGAGAAGTGTAGTAGAACACTCCCGTATCCCTGTCCTGAAACATTATAAAGGTGTGTGTCACATATTTGTAGATAAATCAGCTGACCTTTCAATGGCTTACGAGGTATGTCTGAATGCGAAGGCTCAAAAACCTGCCACCTGTAATGCCATGGAAACCCTTCTTGTTCATGAATCCATTGCAAAAGACTTTCTGCCTGAAATGGCAAATCGGCTCAGAAAGAGCGGCGTTAAACTCAAAGGCTGCAAAAAAACTCTCCGGATTATCAAGGACATTGATTTCGCTCAGGAAAAAGACTGGTCAGAAGAGTATCTTGACCTCATCCTCTCGATACGGGTTGTGACAGACATGGACGAAGCGATTGATCATATTCGGGTGTATGGGTCAGATCATACCGATGCAATCATAACATCTGATTATCAGCGTGCGTGGAGGTTCCTCAGGGAAGTAAATTCCTCTCTTGTTCTTGTTAATGCTTCCACACGGCTGAACGACGGTTTCCAGCTCGGTCTTGGGGCAGAAATGGGTATAAGCACAACGAAGCTCCACGCCTTTGGACCAATGGGCCTCGAGGAACTGACCGTTACAAAGTTTATTGCCTTTGGCGAAGGCCAAGTGAGGGTATAGTGGTAGGTATTTTTGGAGGAACATTCGATCCGGTTCACAACGGTCACCTGAGGGCGGCAGAGGAAATTGGAGAGTTCTTTTCATTGGAAAAGATCTATTTCGTCCCGGTTTGCATTCCTCCTCATAAAGGCGATAGAACGATTTCAGATGTCGAAGATCGCCTGGCCATGGTACGTCTCGCCATAAAAGGCAATAACCGTTTTATGGTGTCTGATATTGAGGCAAGGCGAGGCGGTGTTTCCTATTCATTCGATACCATTCTGTGTATGGAAAAGAGGTACAAGAAACTCTTCTATCTTATTGGTCTGGATGCCTTTTCAGAAATACATACATGGCATCGATATGAGGATCTTTTTTATCATACACATTTTGTTGTCATGGTTCGGCCGAATCATACAAAAAAATCAGGGCTCATGATGTTTCCTTCGGATGTTAGGAAAAAGATGAAGCATGTAGATGAAAGCACCTTTGAACACGAATCTGGCAAAAAAGTCTTTCTTCACTTTGTCACACAGCTTGATATCTCGGCGACGACAATACGTGCGTCTGTGCGCGAGGGAAAATCGATCCGATATCTTGTTCCAGCCACAGTGGAAAAGTATATAAAAGAGAAAAGGATCTATCAGTGAAAAACAGTGGCGGGAGAAGCGGGGCGAGCGGGAAAGGCGGGAAAAGAAGTGAAAAGTGAAAAGTTAAAAGGGAAAAGTAGGGGCAAGCAAGGCAAGAAGAACGGGATAAGCGAGAAAAAAGGAAGTTCAAGAGAAAAGCGAAATTTTGCAAGGTGCTCAAAAAACTAATGGATACCTTTGAGAAGGCTCAGGCATGTGCACGATTGGCGGATGAAAAAAAGGCAAAAGACATTGTTATGCTTGAGCTTATCGGACTTACCGATATTGCCGATTATTTCGTATTAGCAACTGGGACGAGCGAGAGACATGTTAGAACTATCGCTGAAGCTGTTGAGGTCGGTATGAAGGAGGTGGGGGTGAAACCCTTCTCCCTCGAAGGCTACGATGAAGGCAGGTGGGTAATCATTGACTACCAGAATGTCATAATCCATATTTTCATAGAATCGCTGAGAGAGCTCTATGACCTCGAGAGTCTTTGGATTGAAGGGAAACGACATATATTTCAAAAAGGAAATACAATTTAGGGGTGGAGAATGGATAAGAGAAAATTAGAACGGTTTAAGAAAAGCCTTCTTGCCATGCGGGGTGAAATTCTGAAGAAGGCAAAGAAGCTAAAAGAGGATTCCTATACGCTCGGAACAGACGGCATCCAGGATATGGCTGATGCGGCAAGCAATTCCTACAATGTGGATATCCTTATGAGCATCAGCGATAACGACTTAAACCTCCTTAAGGACATAGATAACGCCCTTGATAAGATCAAGAACAATACATACGGGATCTGTGAAGAATGTGAGGAAAAAATAACTGAAAAAAGACTTGAAGCAAATCCTGTTGCACGGTATTGTATAACGTGTAAGAAAATGATGGAAGAAAAAGGTATCTAACTCAATGAAATACAAAATATACGTATTTCTCTTTTTTATCGTTTTCGGGTTTTACGTATATCTGGGCATTCTCAACCCAGATGAAGTGAAGTTTTACTTCGGCGGGCAAAAAGCCCTTGAAATGTCTGTTGCCCAATTCATCGTAATTGCCTTTGCTCTTGGTATTCTCGTCGCTCTATTGGTAGGAATGATTGATGACATCAAAAAAAGCGTACACGAATGGAAAAAGGAGAAACGAGGAAAGAAACGAGACGAGTTCATGGCTCTCATTGAAAAAGCAAGATCCTACGATTTGAAGGGAGATAGAGACAAAGCCATTGAACAATTAAATCGTGTCATCCTCCGAGCTCCCGATGTCGAAGAGGGATATTCGTTGCTCGCAGACCTCTACACGTCTATGAAAGAATTTAACAAGGCCATCGAAATACTCGACCTGGCTGAAGCCCATCTTGGCAAAAAAGAGTCAATCCTCTTTAAGAAGGCGAACATCAGATCATATATAAAAGATGTCGCAAGGCAAGAAGCTGACTTGAAGGATATTTTGAAAATCAACGAATCGAATTTTGAAGCACTCGCAATGCTGCGCGACCTTTATATAAAACAGAGCAGATGGGATGATGCATACGATGCAGCAAAACGGATTGCCAAATTCATTAAGACGCCTGATGAAAGCAGACGTCTCATCGGGATTCGCTATGAGAAGGCGTGCGCTGTTTTTGAAAAAAACAACCCCTCTGACCACGATTCTCTTATTAAGGAACTAAAGAATATTATCAGTGAGGATAAGCGGTTTATACCCGCTTATATTCTCCTCGCTGAGATGTATAAAAGGATGAAAAAATTGAATGAAGCCGGTCGTGTTTACGGGAGGGGATATTCTAAGACAGGTCATATAATCTTTCTTTCCAAGATGGAAGACCTGTATATCGACAGGGGCGATCCAGGGGTAATCCTGAAAATTTACCGGAGAATCCTTGATATTTCTCCGAAAAATAATCTTATAGAGTTTCTCTATGCTCGGCTGTGTCTGCGCCTCGAAATGATTGATGAAGCAATCGATATGCTCAACACCCTTGAAGCGGAAGGTGTTGATTTTAAAGGCCTTCACAAGGCTATGGCTGAAGCATATGTCCACCGTGGCCAGATGGATAAAGCGGTTGAGGAATTCAAATATGCTTTTCCTGCGGAACACACCTACATACCATTCCGTTGCGATAATTGTCAGGCAAAAAAAGTGGAATGGGGCGATTTCTGCGATGTCTGCTTCAGTTGGAATACCATTAATGTTCGGAAAGAAGATTTCCTGCGGGGTGAATCAACTGAATTACAGGCTTTATACGAAAGCGAAGACTGGGTTGAAGGAGCATAGCGATGAGACACGATCTTATCTTAAATAATGATAAGAAAATTATCTTTCTCATTCTTGATGGTGTTGGGGATATCCCAAACCCGCAATTCTCGTATCTTACGCCCCTTGAGGCCGCTAAAAAACCAACTATAGACACATTGGCACAAGAAAGCGGCATACTCGGTCGTATTATCCCCGTCGACATAGGGATCACACCAGGGAGTGGTCCAGGGCACTTGAGCCTCTTTGGTTATGATCCTCTGGAATATGAAATAGGGAGAGGTGTCCTCGAGGTTCTCGGTCTTAATATGGATCTCCAGGATGGTGATCTTGCTGCACGGGCCAATTTCTGCACCATAAAGGATGGCATTGTTGTTGATCGCCGGGCAGGCAGAATACCAACGGAAGAAACTGTTCGCCTCTGCAAGAAAATAAACGAATCTATACCGGAAGTTGAAGGTGTACAGATAATTATTAAACCTGGAAAATCACACAGGTTTGCCATTATCTTTCGGGGAAAAAACCTATCCGACCACTTAACAGATGCCGATCCCCATAAAGATCATTTACCGATTGTTTTGTCTGCACCAAAAGACGATGGGGCCGAATTTTCGGCAAAAGTTGTAAACACGTTCATCACAAAGGTAATACGTCTTCTCAAAGACGAAAAGGTTGCAAACGGCACTCTTCTGAGAGGCTTTTCGACAAAACCTGCAATCCCATCATTCTCAGATACCTACAATATGAAGGCCCTTGCCATTGCCACATATCCCATGTATAGAGGAATCGCAAAGGTCCTCGGTATGGATGTGAAAGATGAAACAAAGAACTACCAGGAGATGGTACAGGCCCTGAGAGATAACTATGATTCCTATCAGTTTTTCTTTCTTCACATAAAAGAAACTGATCTTGCAGGCGAAGACGGTAACTTTCCCGAAAAGGTTGGTGCGATCGAAAATGTCGATCCCATAGTGCCGGATATCTATAGCCTGAACCCGCACGTTCTCGTTATTACTGGAGATCATTCTACGCCGTGCCCAATGAAGGGTCATAGCTGGCACCCTGTCCCGCTGCTGCTTGTAACAAAGACAGGTGAGAGAGATGGAATGGCCTTCCATGAAAAGAACTGTGTTGCCGGAAGCATCGGAACAATTTACAGCAAACAGCTAATGCCTCTTGTTCTTGCCCACGGGCTGAGACTTGATAAGTACGGCGCATAATCTTGTCAAAGATGTTGTGAATCTGATCTATCCCGTCCGTTGTGGGGCGTGTAGCGCCCATGGATTCGTCCTGTGTCCACGATGCATCGATTCTTTTCTCCCTGTTGATGAACAAACATCATGTCCCGTGTGCGGAATGCCGGTTGGAGTCCGAAAAACTTGTGGACGATGCATAGATGAAAAACAGCTTTTCAAGGAGGGGCTGTACGGATTCTCCTATGAAAACAGGTTTCGTGATGCTATCCACGCATTCAAATTTTCAAAGAGGAAGGATGTCGGGAGGCACCTTGTTCGCCTTATGGAGAAAAAAATTATTAACTTTTCTGCAAAGTTCGATTGCATCATCCCGCTCCCCGTCACAGAAAAAAGACTGAGGGAAAGGGGGTTCAATCAGTCATTCATCCTTGCAGAGGAAATATCACGAATGACCGGTAAACCCATCCACCATTCAGTGCTTCTCAAAATAAAAGAAACGAAGGATCAGTACACGCTATCGAAGGAAGAGAGGAAGACGAACATCAAAGGAGCATTTGCTCTCACTGATACTGTCAACCTCAAGGGGAAAAGGGTGCTTCTCGTCGATGACCTCTATACAACCGGTCAAACCTCACGGGAGGCCGCACGCATCCTTTACCGGGGAAAAGTTGCAAGCGTTGTGTTCTTTGCTCTCGCCCGTACGCCATGAAAAAAAAGCTTCTTTCTATAATTGGTGGTTTGGTCCTTATTGTCGTGTTGGCAGTCCTTGCCCTTCTCATGAACCTCTCAACCATTGGCCCTTATGTTGTGAAAAAGGTAACCGGAGGTGAAGTCTCTGTCAGCAAATTCGATTACAGCTTTGACAGCGGAAAAATTGTTCTGAAACTATCCGATTTAACCATTAAAGGCAATCTCGAGGGATCGGTAAAAAGACTCGATGTTTTTGCAGACTTGAGGAGCAGGCCCTTCTTGAAAAGGAGTACCCTTGCTGATTTTGACCTGACCTTTGCTGATCTGAAAGGCAAGACACGCTTTCTCCCCCTCCCTGCAGAACGTCTTGAAATCAGGAGGGGGGCCATCACCTATAATAAGCAGAAATTCTCCATTGAAGAGCTGACAATTGAAAATTTGAAATCCGGCAAGCCATTCCTTTTCAACCTCAAAGCCCAGAACGATTCTTTCTTCAAGGGTATTCGTGCCTCTGGTGAAGGTTTTTACAAGGGAAAGGCCTCTGAACTGAAAGGCACTCTGCATATTACTGACCTTGATCTCTCTCGTCTTTCGAGCAAACTCAAGGGCGTAGCGGCTGTTCAAGGGCCATTCACCTTTGCGCAGCAGTCTTTTGGCTTTGACGGGTCGTTTGAGATGGTTGGCTTTGAGGTAAAAGACCGTGTCCTCGGGAAGCCTCTAATAATACGTCGTTATGCAGGAAAAACAAGGGTAACCTATTCAAATGACAGGGCAGACATCGCTATCGAGAACATTAATTTTCTCAATACGACTTTTTTCCTAAGCCTCATGACCGACAAAAAAGACCTTATCACATTAGACCTCTCTTCAGGCTTTATAAACGTTCAGGAGGTTAAAAATTTCATCGCCTTTGAAAATATTGCAAAAGGTTCAGGGAAGATATGGGATGCCATACAGGAAGGAAAAGTAAAGATAACACGGTTTCATTTCGAGAAGAAAAAGCCCGTTATTGCTGATCTTGAGCTGAAAGACATGGGATTTGTTTACAAAGACATGAACTTCAGTAAGGTGGAGGGACTTCTCAATATTGACAATTATAAGGTAACAATCTCAAGGGGCCGCGGAACCTTCAAGACAAGCCATTTCTCAGATGCGACAGGTTTTGTTTCCCTTGCCGAGGACAAAAAGGCAAAGGTAAAGGGAAACTATTCCGTTGACTTGAGGGATATTCCGTATATCCTTGACGTGGGGAAAGTGAAATTTAAACGCGGTACAACCCGTGGGGTGATGGAATTCGAAGGCGACAAAACATCCGGTTACAGAATCGCCGGAACCGGGAAGGTGGATAATGCAGACGTGTTGTGGCAGAAAATATCTGCCAATGCCCGAGGATCGTATCGATTTACCGATGAAGAGGTTATCTTTGACCCTCTCATCATACGGAAAGCTGGTACAGATATGGTCATCAGGGGCAAATGGGGCAAGAAATCCTTGGGCATTTTCCTGAAGGGTAATCTGGATATGGATCTTGTTAAACAGTTCGTTGCTCTTCCTTTTCCGGTAAACGGCGTGACGTTTCTCGATATGGCAATCCAGCGCAGGGATGAAACATTTTCATTAAACGGGGATGTGGTGATGGACGATATTTCGTTTACCATTCCAAAGTTTATGAAAAAAGATAAGGGAATTCGAAGCGCAGGCCACGTTACGGCATCCATAAAAGAAAAACGAATTGATATCGAGCAGCTTTCCTACAACCTTGATATACTGCACCTCAACGGAAAAGGATCAATCAATCCGGACAGGACGACGAATTTTACAATAGGGATGAATGTTCACGCCATTGAGCGGATTTCTCCGCTCTTTTTTTCTGAGGGTCAGGGGCCGGAAGGTGATCTTGATCTCAACATTGCCTTCAAAGACCTGACATGGCCGGTTCAGAAAATACCCAACATGAGAGGCTTTGCGAGGATTCATAATGGCTTCATAAAACTTCCATGGTTTACCGAGCCCCTGAAAGAAATAAACCTGGATGCAGAATTCAAGGGAGAGATCTCTCACATACTCGTACAGAGAATTGTATGTGGACAAACCATAGTTGGGAACAGTCAACTTCAACTTCGCGGCCAGGAGAATCCAAGATTCTCTCTATCTGTTGCCCTGGATTCCTTCAATCTTAGTGACTTCGCAAGGGATTCAAGAGCAACATTTCGTTCTCTTCGTAGAGATAGTATCATGGCAAAAGTAGCTGGCGATTTCACTCTGCAGGCCGGGACCATACTTCTGCCAAGTTTATCCGGAACACAACTCACGGTTTCGGGAAATTATCATGACAGAAAACTCAAGGTCAATCGTCTTACGTCGAATGTCATGGGGGGATACGCAGATACACAAGGAGAGATTGACCTTTCCCAGAGCGCTCCGGTGATAAGTGTACAGGGGAATGCTCGTTCAATAAAAAGCGGCCATTTGTTGCGTACCTTTGGTGCAGAAACGAGTGTTATAGAAGGAGAAGGGGTTATTACCGGAAATTTGCTTTTCAGAGGAGAGAAGAGAGCCGATTTCATAGAAACCCTCCAAGGCGATGTGACCATGTACAGCAGAAACGGATCAATTCAGAAATGGAACCTCCTTGCAAAGATTTTTCGCCTTCTTAACCTGTATGATCTCTTTCGGGGCAAAGTCAGTTTTACTGAGGCTGGCCTGAAATACTCAAAGATGGGTGCTTTCTTCACGGTGAAGGATGGTCTCTTTACTACCGATAATTTTGTGATCGACAGTCCGTCGATGCTTATAACCGGAAAAGGAAGCGTCAATGCAAAAAACCATGAAGTAGATGGCACCATCACTGTGTCTCCTCTCGTTGCCCTTGACAAAACAATTAACAAGATCCCGATCCTTCGCAGCATAGTGAGAAACAAGGATAGAGGCTTCATATTCGCTTCATACGGTGTAGCGGGCAACATCGAGGATCCGAACATAAGCCTAAATTTTGTTCATACTGTTGGTGGAAGAACTATCGACACCCTGAAGAATATGATCACGTTGCCGCTAGATTTGTTTGAACGAAAACAATTAAAAAATGGTCAATAGGCGAGAGACCATAGGCAATAGGCAGGAACAACAATGCACTGTTCAATGAAAAATCCGTTTCTTTGGCTGATTTGGTTTGATAACAGGAGAAACGAGAGAGACTAAGAAACGGGAAATACTGGTATTGTAGCGGGAGTGAGAGATGAAAATCGGATTTATAGGGACCGGGAAGGTGGGTATAGCAATTGCGTATACCCTTAAAAACAAGGGATTTGAAGTCGTTGCTGTTTCAGATACCGCCGGAGAAAAAGCTTTCACCATGGCACGACCATACCTTGGCAACTCAACCACATATACAGACAACAACATGGAGGTCGTCGGCAGGTCCGATGTCATCGCCGTAACCACCCAGGATTATGCAATACGAGCGGTTGCGAACGAAGTGTATGGTAAATCAGAACGCCTGGACGGTAAACTCTTTTTTCACACCAGCGGTGCACATCCTTCATCGATATTAAAACCTCTCGATGAAAAAGGTGCTGTCATCGGGTCGCTGCACCCCCTCCAATCATTCCCGGGTGTTGAGACTGCAATCCGTGTCCTTCCTCTTACGTATGTTTTTATCGAGGGCAATGCCAACGCCCTTAAAACCCTGGAGATTATCGGAAAGAGCATTGGTCAAGCGACAATCCCCATCGACGGAAGGAACAAAGTCTACTACCACCTCTGCGCCGTGTTTGTGTGTAACCTCCTCTGTGCTCTCCTTTACGCCAGTGAAAAAATCATGAAAAAGATTGATATTACCCTTGAGCCCTTCTTCCCTATTATCAACGCAACGCTGCATAATATTCAGTCACATGGACCGCTTATGTCCCTGACAGGTCCAATTGTTCGCGGTGACACAGGAACGGTTCAGGACCACATTCGTGCCATGAATGACATGAATCTCCACAAGAAGGTCTATAAGGCCCTTTCTTTAGCAGCGCTCGATATGGTAAAAGAAAGGGGAATACACAATCAGGAAACGCTCGACGCTTTCCGCAGAGTATTGGAGGCAATAGATGAATGAGAAAGTCGTGGAGAGACTGGCACAAGCAAAATCTCTCCTTGTAATAACCGGTGCAGGCATATCAGCAGAGAGCGGTATACCCACATTCAGGGGTGCAGATGGTTTGTGGAAAAACTACCGCGCCGAAGATCTGGCAACTCCGGATGCCTTTGAGCGTGACCCGGTCACGGTGTGGCAGTGGTATGATTGGCGAAGAGGGATTATCGGAAAGGCGGAACCAAACCCGGGACACCACGCAATAAAGGAACTCGAAGATATGTTCGACAACTTTCTGCTTATAACCCAAAACGTGGATGGTCTCCACGGGAGAACGGGTATAAAGAATATTGTAGAGATTCATGGAAACCTATGGCGTGTCAGGTGTATGCGAGAAGGTAACGTCTCCATGCTTATGGATGTTCCTCTCCGCACAATCCCGCCAAAGTGTCAATGTGGCGCAGTTTTAAGGCCGGATGTCGTATGGTTTGGCGAATCCATTCCATCATATGCCCTTGAATTATCATTGAGCGCATTGGAACAATGCGATACACTCGTCGTAGTTGGCACCTCAGGGGTTGTGTACCCGGTAGCTTCTTTTCCCCAGACCGTAAAAGACAACGGCGGGTATGTAGTGGAAATCAATGTCGAGCCAACACCAATCAGCGCTCTTGCAGATGCCTCCCTTTTCGGAAATTCAGGTGACATACTACCCATGCTGGTCAAATGGCTGAAAGAAAAGAAGGGATAGGAAGAAACGCCTCATTTGAGGAAAAGGGCTTCTATTTTGGCATCGACAATGAGGCATCCCTTGTCTTTCTCGTAGGCAATAAGAGGATTGACATCAAGGTTCACAACTTCAGGGTGATCAATCAGCAGGCGAGATAATCCTTGCAATACATCTGGCAACAGCCTGAAGGTCGCACGATGGCTTACCCCTGTATCCCTTGAGGATAGCCGAACCTTGAATCTCGTCAATCATTTTCAGGGCAGATCTTGCGGTAACAGGGGCCATACGTACTGAAATATCTCGAAGGAGATCTGTATAAATGCCCCCCATGCCGAAAATGATGACCGGCCCGAATGCTGGGTCTCGTTTTCCACCGATGATGAGCTCAGAGCCAGGTGGAGCCATTTTCTGAATCATGACCGCAGAAGCGTCCACAGAATTAAATGCTTCTTTCAGTGAAATATCTGATGTTATTGTCAGCTTGACCCCTCCTCTTTCTGTTTTGTGCAGGATAGTGGGGGCTGCAATCTTTAACGCTACTGGATAGCCAATTCGATGGGCAGCTTTTCTGCCTTCGGTGAAATTTTGTACAACTTCGGAGTCAGCTACTGGTAAACCATACTGCTTGAGTAACCGGAATACTTTGTCTGGAGGCATAAAAAAAGTTTTTTTCTGTGATGAAGTGGTTGGGTGTGCTTCATATGTATGCAGTGTATAGTGAGTAGCCCTTATTTTGCCTAATCTTCTGTAATAATTGAATGAACTGGCCAATGCTTTTATTGCCTGGTCAGCCTCGGAGAATACAGGAAAGGTTGCTCCATCCTTCATTCTGAACCATTGTTCTTTTTCGGAGAGCATACAGAACAGAACGGGTTTTGGTTGAGATTTTACCAGGGAATTTATCTTTTTAATGAAATTACGTGTCGCATCTCCATCTGTTTCCAGATCGTAAGAGTGGATGAATAGTACCCCGTCCACTCCTTTCTCTGCAAGGGTTCTTTCCAATATAGTATAGTGAAAATCGATATCAAAAATATCGCCAAGATCGATGGGGTTGGTTGCCCGAATTACATCAACCCTCTTTTTCTGTCCTACAAGGTCGAAGATATCGTGGGACAGTTTTGCCAGATGAAATCCATGGCGGGAGATTGCATCAGCCGCCATGACCGCATGTCCTCCTGACCGTGCTATCGCTGCAAGTCTTTTGCCTCTTATTGGAGGAAGAGAGAATATCTTCATGGTGTTAATCATTTCATCCAGGGTGCGAACCCTGTGTATTCCAGCCTGTTGGAGAATGGTATCCGCAAGAAGGTCATCACCTGCGAGAGAAGCAGTGTGGAACTGTGCGATATGCGAACTGACGGTGCTTTCATTGCCCTTGAGAACGATAATAGGTTTATCTGTTGATGATGCAAGATGAGTGAGCCGTCTTCCATCTCGAATGTCTTCCAGATAGAGACCAATGACTCTCGTTGCAGGATCAGAGATGAGAAATTCAAGAAAATCATTCTCATTGAGCATCAGTTTATTGCCGGCGCTGACTAGTTTATTTACTCCGAGATTATCGCAGGACAGAAGGAGGAGTATGTCGTGCAAAAGGCCACCGCTCTGGGAGATAAGCGATATACCTCCTTTCTTCATAAAACTTTTATGAAAACGAACAAAAGGCAGTACCAGTCCGTTTTCCAGATTTATTGTGCCGAGGCAGTTTGGCCCGAGGATCTTTATACCCCATGCACCGGCGATGCGGAGAATCTCCTTTTCAAGCAACTCTTTTTCCTTCCCAAACTCGGAAAACCCCCCTGATTCAATGACCACATGACGAACCCCTTTTTTGCCGCATTCTTCGAGTTTGTCGGGGATTCCCCTGGCGGGTATGATAAAAACAGCGAGATCTGGTGTAGCGGAGATCTCCCTCATGCTTTTTACAATATTTCTCCCCCTCACCGATCCACCCTTTTCCCCAATGAGGTAGATATTTCCCTTGAAGAAAAAACGTTCCAGGTTTTCTAATATTCCAATTCCTACGTTGCCCGGCGAAGGAGATACCCCAAATATGGCAACACTTTTTGGATAGAAAAACGTATTCATTATAGGTTCCTCGTCGATGTATTTTTTCATTTGTAACTTACATAGATTACGGAGATGAACGGATCCTGCAGGGAATGCCTCTCAGGTGAGGAGTTCCCATCTCCCTGCCCACCTTGGTACCATAGCCAATGAGTATATTGATATTTGAATCCTGCCAACCAAAGAGACTGCTTTCTGATGCCTCAGGTTTCCACCAGCCATAATCTGCACAGACGATCCCAGGGTCAATTGCAGAATCAAAAACCGCCTTCTGGGTAATTTTTCCGGTGCTTGTTTCAATGATAACCCAAGAACCGTCATCAATACCGTGGTTCTTTCCGGTATCCGGATGTATAAGGATGGTCGGCTCTGGATGGAGTTTTCGCAGCGATGGAATCTGTTTCCCCCCTGAATGCCTGAAGGGTGCCCTTTTCATGGATGTGAGTACTTGATTCACGGTATTGAGGGAGGGGATCGAACCCCCAATCTTTTAATCTTTCCGAAAAGATTTCTGCTTTACCTGAAGGGGTTGCAAACCCTGAGCGCTCAAATCCCCTATACTCTTTTTTACCAAAGAGAAAACCAATATCTCTGAATTCATCGAATGTGATACCGGCAGGTTTCAGAATCATTGCGAGGCATTCTTCAGCGGTGTTCCAAAAGTTTTCCCCAACACCCATTGAGCGGGCAAGGGAGCTCAGAATCTCAAAATCAGAACGACAATCAGGAATTCTGGTAACTTTTTGCTGCACTGAGACAACGGGAAGTGAATACGGAGGAGCAACGATGCCATCAAACTCAAGGTACGTAACCGAGGGAAACACAATGTCAGCCAGGGCTGCTGTGGGGGTAAGGAACATATCGCTCACAGCGAGGAAATCAAGATTCATCAATGCCTTTTTGGTCTTCTGAGCATCAGGATAACTGAGGAGGGGGTTTGAACCCTGGACGTATCCTGCCCGAACCGGATAGGGTTTCCCGTCAATCATTGCATCAAGGACATTTTGCTGAAGGGCATAAAAGACGTTGGGAAGGAGAGTCTCTTTGCCAGTTAACCTTCTCTGCCGGACCTCAGGAGGAATCCTGTCGTGAAGGCTGAATGCGGCTGAACCCCTTGGAAGGATTTGCGGCTTAGTCCACTCGATCTCTCCTCCTGGAATACCGAGGTTGCCCGTAATGGTCCTGAGGATGCAGATAGCGCGAGCTATCTGAAAATTGTCCACGCTGTGGTCGATCCCGTTACCCCACTGAATAACAGAGGGCTTCTGTGTGGCATAGAGTCGGGCTACACCTTGAATATTCTCAGGAGACACAGAGGTAATGCGTGAAGTAAACTCAGGGGTGTGTTCCTCCACAGCAGACCTGAGAAGCTCAAATCCTACCGTATATCGGTCAATAAAAGCCTTGTCGTAGAGAGATTCTTTGACTATTACATGGATCATTCCGAGGGCAAGGGCGAGATCGGTTCCCGGTTTTATACGGAGCCAGCGATCTGCCATACGAGCATCTTCAGTTTTCAGAGGGTCAATCACAATCAGTTTCGCACCCCTTCTCCGGGCTCCCATGACCCGTGCATTGACGTGAAAGAGGGTTTCCGATGTATTTTCTCCCCAGACGAGAATGGTTTTAGAGGGATGGTCAATATCCGGGATAGGGAAGTGGCCATATGTCAACATTGATGCATGGTGACGGGGGATGAAACAGACATATCCCATGGAGAGAAAATTGGGCGATCCTACAAGGTTAGCAAAACGGGCGAGAAGCTCATCCTGTATGCCCTTGGCTGCGCCCCTCATAAAGGCAATCGCCTCTGGCCCAAACCTATCCTTTATATTCAAAAGGCTTTGTGCAGTATAATCGACAGCCTCTTCCCAGGAAATCGTCTGCCATTTGCCTTCTCCTCTCTTGCCAGTCCTTTTCATAGGCTGCCGAATTCGCTGGGGGTGGTAGAGGTATTCGAGGGAGGCAAGACCCTTGGCGCAGAGAACGCCTCTGTTCAGCGGGTGTTCAGGGTCACCGGCAACCTCGGTTACCTTGCCGTTAGCTACGGTAGCAAGCACGCCACATCCAATCTGACATATACCGCATGTTGTTCTGACTGTCTGGACCATGTTTCTCCCCATAGGTATTTTTAGTATGTTATCATATTCTATCACAGGAAATTTGCCGGGATCACGAGAAATTCTGATATGTAGGGATATTTGTGGAACAAAAAAAAGAGGCTAACACCATGTTTGGTGTGCCTCTTTTTTGTTTTTTCGCCGATTACAACTTATATATGCCCGATAGCGGTCCCAACCTTATTTTTTAGGAGGTCTGAGAAGGAATATCGCTATAACAATCCCAGCAATGGCAAGAATTAGTGTTGGCCAGAATGCTGCAATATAGCTTCCGAAAGCATCTTTCGCCTTCCCTGATATGATGCCCCCGATAATCGCCCCGAGGCCATAAGCGCTAAAAACAACACCGTATTTCTGTGCATACCCTTCAAGTCCGAAAAAAGATGCGGTTGCAGCAGGACCTATGGCGAGCCATCCACCAAGGCACAGCCAAAAACCACAGAACGCAATGGCATATAGTACGGTAGACCCTTGACCGGCACTCAGCATCATGAATGATGCTATGCCGATAATGACAAAAGAAAGTATAGCAGCCCCACGAGGGGTAATCTTATCCGAAAGAGCGCCAAAAATTGGCCGTCCAATACCATTGAAGATGGCGAAGATGGATACAAGAAAAGCGGCCGTACCAACATCGAGGCCGATTACTTCTCTTCCTACAGTAGCAGAAATGCCTATGGCCATAAGCCCTGCTGTTGTTCCAATTGTGTAACAGAGCCAGAGACCATAGAAGCTTACCGTTGAGAGCATCCCTCCAGTGGTGAAGACTTTCGCTGCGGCACCTCCAGCTGGTTGCGGTGGATTCCATCCTGCCGGTTTATAGTTCGCAGGAGGAAAGCGCATGAAAGCGGAAAGAATAACAGTTACGATAAGAAATCCAAAGCCCATATACATAAAAGTATTGAGGGGACCGGATGAAGCGATTAGATTCTTGGCAAGGGGAGCGGTGACAAAAGCAGAAGCGCCGAAACCAAGAAGTGACAGACCTACAGCAAGGCCTTTTTTGTCGGGAAACCATTTGGTAGCGACAGACACTGGTCCTCCGTAAACAATGCCAACTCCAGCACCGCCTATAATGCCATACGTGATTACCACCATGGTCATGCTTCCTGCGAATTTTGTGAGGATCCATCCAAGACCTACAACAATACCGCCTACCATCATAACGGCGCGTGGACCCATCTTGTCGATAAAACGGCCGGAGAAGAACGTGAAAAGGGCGAACATGGCGAGGAAGATCATGAAAGGGAGATTCCCTTCGGTAGCAGTCGCGTTAAACAGGGTTTCGAGCGGTTTCTTAAAAACACTGTATGCATAGACAGCCCCTAAACACATGTTGACAATCATGCCAAGAAAAACAAAAATCCATCTCCCAGCACTTGCGGACATTCCAAAAACTTTTGAATCATCGGACATAATATGGGTACCTCCTCTGTTCTTTATTGAACTTAATATTTCTAGTGACTAAAGATGTATTTTGGATGTGACTGAAAATTATTATACTCTTAAAGATGATGTCAAGTTTTTTCTGTAATTTATTTAACAAAGAGAACACATTCCTTCTTGGTGAGAGAATTATTTTCTAAGGTCACCGATTTTATTGATGTTTTAAACTCAAAACTGAATAAGCAGTAGCAATATTCACTGTAGATTTATCAATATCTTTGGCACCAATATTTTATGTTAAAACTCTACTGGAGAGGCCTTCTGAAAAATTTAAAAATATCTTGACATAAAAAGGGAAATCGTTTATTATACCGAAGCTTTTCCGCCGTACTCGTATCCCTTAATAATCTAAGGGATTATTTTTTTGGAGGTAACAAAGAATGCCTACTATTAACCAATTAGTAAGGCTTGGGAGAGAAGTCGTCAAAAAGAAGAGTTCATCACCTGCACTTACAAACTGCCCGCAAAAAAGGGGAGTTTGTGTGAGGGTGTACACTACGACTCCTAAGAAACCAAACTCTGCTTTACGGAAAGTTGCCCGTGTAAGATTAACGAACGGCATTGAGGTAACAACATACATTCCGGGAATTGGGCATAACCTTCAGGAACACTCTGTGGTTCTCATCAGGGGCGGCAGGGTGAAAGACCTTCCCGGTGTTCGGTACCACATCATCAGGGGCTCTCTTGACGCAAGTGGTGTTGCAAACAGGAAGAAAAGCAGATCAAAATACGGGGCAAAGAAGCCCAAACAGTAAGGATAGCATTCAAGGAGCAGCGCTATGCCAAGAAAGGGACATATTTCGAAAAGAGAAAAAATGCCTGATCCAAAGTACAATGATCTTGTCGTTGAACGACTTATTAATCGTGTTATGCTCGATGGCAAGAAAAGTACGGCCAGCAGAATTGTGTACGGGGCATTTGATCTTATTGAAAGCAAGATGAAAGAAGAGGCCTTAAAAGTATTTCACAAGGCTATGGATAACGTAAAACCTGAATTAGAGGTCAAAGCACGGAGAGTTGGTGGTGCCACATACCAGGTCCCAGTAGAGGTGAGGCTCAACAGAAAACTTTCTTTGGCTATTCGCTGGATCTTGAGATATGCCAAAGAGAGATCAGAAAGAACAATGATTGAGAAGCTTGCAGGCGAAATTATTGATGCATATAACAACAAGGGCGGTTCAGTAAAGAAGCGAGAAGATACCCATAAAATGGCAGAGGCCAACAAAGCTTTTGCCCACTACAGATGGTAATACATTCATGAATAGAATTGTGAGAAACGTCGGGATTATGGCCCACATTGATGCGGGCAAGACAACAGCTACAGAAAGGATGTTGTTCTATACCGGCGTCAATAATAGAATCGGAGAAGTCGATGATGGCAATGCCACCATGGACTGGATGGAGCAGGAGAAGGAGCGCGGTATCACTATTACTGCTGCAGCTACAACCTGTTCCTGGAAAGGTCACAGAATCAACATCATCGATACCCCCGGTCATATCGATTTTACCGTTGAGGTGGGAAGGTCCCTTCGGGTTCTCGATGGGGCTGTAGCGCTTTTCTCCGGTGTAGAAGGGGTCGAGCCGCAGTCAGAGACAGTGTGGCGACAGGCAGACCGTTACAGGGTGCCACGGATAGCCTTTGTGAACAAGATGGACAGACCGGCCGCTGATTTTCACAAATGTGTTCAGATGATTCAAGATATCCTCAAGGCAAATCCATTGATTCTTCAGATCCCTGTAAAAGATGGTGATGAGTTCCTTGGTGCCGTTGATATTATTGCCCAGACAGCAACGTATTATGACAATGCAACTCGAGGGATTGAATACACTGTGAAAGAGATTCCTGACCATCTGAAAGAAGAAGCCCATCTCTTGAAGGAACGTCTCATGGAATCCCTGGCCGAGATCGATGACAGTTTTATGGCTTTGTACCTTGATGGCGCCGTAATAGAAGAATCTGAAATTAAGAGGGTTATCAGGGAAGGTACTCTGAACGGGACTATCCTTCCGGTTCTCTGTGGAAGCGCCTTTAAGAACAAGGGTATTCAACCGCTCCTTGATGCAATCGTCGATTATCTCCCGTCACCTGCGGACATATCACCTTACGAATACTGGACGACAGAATGAATACTGGACGACAGAAGGCGAAGAGGGGCACTTAAAAGGTACCCATGATGAGCCTTTCAGTGGACTTGTTTTTAAGATCATGAATGATCCCTTTGTCGGCCAGTTGAGCTACATGAGAATCTATTCTGGCCAGTTAAAGACAGGCGAGACTGTTTATAATAACTCTAAGGGAAAGACTGAGCGAATCGGAAGGATCATACAACTTCACGCAAACAGGCGCGAAGAGGTAAAAAAGGTGCAGGCCGGTGATATATGCGCCATCGTTGGCCTCAAAGGCGCTTCAACAGGAGATACCCTGACCCATCCTGACTTTGAAATCCTCTTTGAGACAATAGAGGTGCCTGCTCCAGTCGTATCAATTGCGATTGCGCCAAAAAAGAAGGATGATCTCAAGAAAATGTGGCTCGTTTTCAACCGGTACACCGTTGAAGACCCATCCCTTACCGTCAAGCTTGACAGCGATACCGGAGAGGTTATTCTCTCCGGTATGGGCGAACTCCATTTAGAGATCATCATGGACCGGGCAAAGAGGGAACACAATCTCGACATGCTGTCGTCTCCTCCCCAGGTTGCATACCGGGAGACGATTACGAAGTCCGTGACAGGTATAGGAAAATATATAAAACAATCAGGCGGCAAGGGTCAGTACGGTCATGTGGTGCTCCATGTATCCCCCATCGAAGGCGCGGATTTTGTGTTTGAAAACAAGATCGTCGGTGGTGTCATCCCAAAAGAATACATCTCCAGTATAGAAGCCGGTATAAAGGAAAGGCTGGAGAAGGGCGTTCTTCTTGGGTATCCGTTGGTTAACATTAAGGTTGAGCTGGTGGATGGTTCATATCACGAAGTGGACTCATCAGAGTTAGCTTTTAAGCTTGCAGGTTCTCTTGGCCTAAAAGATGGAGTTACAAAGGCAAATCCAGTCATCCTTGAACCGATAATGAAGGTTGATATTAATATACCAGCCGACTGTCTTGGCACGGTTATTGGAGACATTTCTTCGAGGAGAGGGAGAATTGCAGAACTTGGCGACAGGAATGACTTCAAGTATATCGTAGCCCACATTCCTCTTGACGAGATGTTTGGCTATACTACCCATTTGCGATCTACTACGCAGGGGAGAGGTTATTACACTATGGAGTTTTTCCACTACACTCCTGTGCCCCAGAATATTTTGGAAAGTTTAATGAAAAATAGAGAAAAAATAGTTACGGAGGTTCTATATGGCTAAGAAGAAGTTTGAGAGAAAGAAACCCCATGTCAACATAGGAACCATAGGACACATAGATCACGGGAAAACAACCCTGACCTCTGCCATTACCCGCTGTCTTGCCAATAAGGGTATGGCGGAGTGGATCCCCTTCGACCAGATCGACAAGGCACCGGAGGAAAAGGAGCGCGGTATCACCATCGCCACTGCTCACGTGGAATACGAGACAGACAACCGTCACTATGCCCACGTGGACTGCCCCGGTCATGCCGACTACATCAAGAACATGATCACCGGTGCTGCCCAGATGGATGGAGCAATCCTCGTCGTCGGTGCCAATGATGGTCCTATGCCCCAGACGCGGGAGCATATCCTCCTGGCCCGCCAGGTCGGTGTCCCCTACATCGTGGTCTACCTCAACAAGGTCGACATGGTGGATGACCCCGAGCTCATCGAACTCGTCGAGCTGGAACTCCGTGAGCTTCTTACCCAGTANGAATTCCCCGGCGACAAGATCCCCATCATCAAGGGATCAGCCTTAAANGCATTGGAACACGGCTGCGGAGACCCCTCCTGCCCTGACTGTAAGTCCATCTTCGAACTCATGGACGCGGTTGACTCCTACGTTCCCGAACCTGTCCGCGATACCGACAAACCATTCCTCATGCCCGTGGAAGATGTCTTCTCCATCTCCGGTCGGGGAACTGTGGTGACCGGCCGTGTGGAGCGAGGAGTGATCAAGCCCGGTGAGGAAGTGGAGATCATCGGCTTCCGTCCCACCGTGAAGACCGTTGCCACCTCGGTGGAGATGTTCCGCAAGATCTTAGATCAGGGTCAGGCAGGCGACAACGTGGGTGTCTTACTCCGGGGCGTCAAAAAGGATGAAGTAGAGCGAGGGCAGGTACTCGCCAAACCCGGCTCCATCACCCCCCATACCAAGTTCAAGGGTGAAGCCTATATCTTAACCAAGGAAGAGGGCGGCCGTCATACCCCCTTCTTTTCCGGTTATCGTCCCCAGTTCTATATCAGAACCACCGACGTCACCGGGGTCACGAAACTTCCCGAAGGGGTGGAGATGGTCATGCCCGGAGACAACGTCACCCTCACCATTGAGCTGGTTTCCCCCATCGCCCTGGAGAAAGAGCTCCGCTTCGCCATCAGGGAAGGCGGCAAAACCGTAGGTGCCGGGGTGTGCACCGAGATCATAGAATAGAGGGGATGGAAGATGAGGCAAAGAATCAGAATATGCCTGAAAGCCTTTGACCACAGATTGTTGGATCTGTCGGTAAAAGAGATTGTAGACGCAGCGAGGAAGACCGGTGCACAGGTTGTCGGCCCTGTACCGTTGCCAACGAGAATCCAAAAATTTTGCGTGTTACGATCCCCTCATATAGATAAAAAATCACGAGAACAGTTTGAGGTGAGAACCCATAAGAGGTTGATTGATATCGTTGAACCGACGCAGCAGACAGTGGATGCTTTGATGAAGCTTGAGTTGGCGGCTGGAGTTGACGTGGAGATAAAATCCTGAGGAGTTTGACATGGCACATACAGATGTATTTGACATAAAAGGCGAGAAAGTGGGCGAAGTCGAGATTAAGGATGAAATTTTCAACTGCGACGTCAAGCCCTACCTGATGCATGATGTTGTTACTATGCAGCTTGCCAACAGGAGAAGAGGCACTGCTTCCACGAAGACACGAAAAGAGGTAAGTGGTGGAGGAAAGAAGCCTTTCCGACAGAAAGGTACCGGGCGAGCCCGTCAGGGTTCAAGCCGTTCCCCCTTGCAACCAGGTGGAGGAACAGTTTTTGGACCCCATCCAAGAGACTATGGGTATTCCGTTCCGAAAAAGGTTCGAAGAAGTGCTCTTAGATCTGCCTTATCAGTCCGTTTTAGCGGTTCTGCAATGAAAATCCTCAATAATTTGGATCTGGAGGCAATCAGCACAAAAAACTTCAATACCATCCTGAAAACGTTCAGTCTCACAAAACCCCTCTTTGTGATCGAGAAAAAGAACGAAATAGCTGAGAAATCGGCGAGGAATATACCTTTCGTGAAAATCCTCCGTGTTGAGGGTCTGAATGTATACGACATCATCAGGCATGAACAGCTTATCATAACGCTGGATGCCCTCAAGAGAATAGAAGAGGTGCTTGTATCATGAACGAGTACGATATCGTTGTACGGCCTATCATAACGGAGAAAAGTTCTCTTCTTAAAGAGACCGGTAATCAATATGTCTTTGAAGTTCAAAGAGATGCCAACAAAATTGAGATCCGGAAGGCTGTTGAGAAGCTTTTTAAAGTAAAGGTTGTTTCTGTCCATATCTCGAATAATGAAGGAAAGAAAAAAAGGGTTGGACGGTTTACCGGTAAAAAACCGGATTGGAAAAAGGCAATTGTGAAATTAAATCCCAAAGATAAGATAACAATTTTTGAGGGTGCATAATGGGCGTTAGAGAATATAAACCAACCTCACCTGGCAGGAGGTTCATGAGCGGCCTCACGTTTGAGGAGATTACGAAGAAAAAACCTGAAAAGTCTCTCCTGTCAACTATGAAAAAAACCGGTGGAAGAAATTCATCGGGCAAGATCACGACCCGTCACATAGGGGGCGGACACAAGAGAAGGTACAGGATCATTGACTTCAAGAGGGATAAATTCGAAATACCGGGAAAGGTCTTTGGAATCGAATACGATCCCAACAGGTCTGCGAACATTGCTCTTATTCACTATGCTGACGGTGAGAAGCGATACATTATTGCACCCCTGGGATTAAAGGTGGGCGATATAATTGTGTCCAGTAAAAAGCCAGACACAGAGGTGAAGGAAGGCAACGCAATGCCACTGCGATTCGTGCCCCTTGGTACATTTATCCACAATGTTGAAATGAAACCTGAGAAGGGTGGCCAGCTTGCGCGAAGCGCGGGAAGCTATGCGCAGCTTGTGGCGAAGGAAGGCAACCATGGACAGGTCAGGCTTCCTTCAGGCGAGGTGAGAATTGTCCACCTTACCTGTATGGCTACTATTGGACAGGTAGGCAATATAGATCATGAAAATATCACCATTGGTAAGGCCGGTAAACCTCGGTGGCTCGGAATACGGCCAACCGTGAGGGGAATGGCCATGAACCCTGTCGACCATCCTCTGGGGGGAGGAGAGGGAAGGACAAAAGGCGGCAGACATCCATGCTCTCCATGGGGACAACTTGCAAAAGGTAAAAAGACGAGGAAGAACAAAAGAACAGACAAATTTATTGTCAAAAAGAGAGGTTAGGAGGTCTTCGTGGCAAGGTCGTTGAAAAAGGGACCATTTGTTGAAGAAAAGCTCTTGAAAAAGGCTGAAGAGGCCAAAGGGTCTAAAGGTGCTAAGGTTATTAAGATGTGGTCGAGAAACTCAACCATCATCCCTGAGTTCGTTGGACTGACATTTGCTGTTCATAATGGCAAAAAATTCATACCTGTTTTCGTAACTGAGGAAATGGTTGGCCATAAGTTTGGAGAATTCTCGCCAACGAGAACCTTCCACAGTCATTCCGGAGACAGGAAGGCGAAAGTGGTCAAGAGAAAGGAATAGATCTATGGAAATCACGGCGAAAACAAGAATGATACGAATTTCTCCGAGAAAGGTAAGGATCGTCGGTGATCTGATAAAGAAGCGGAATATAAATGACGCAGCGGGCATCCTTACTTACATGCCTCAGAAGGCATCCTTTATTTTGAAAAAACTCCTTGATAGTGCTGTTGCGAATGCTCGACAGAAGAAATATGTGGATGTGGATAACCTGTATGTTAAAAACGTGATTGTGGACGGTGGCCCTATGATGAAAAGATTTCTTCCACGGGCCATGGGAAGGGCAACCAAAATAAGGAAACGATTTTCCCACATCACGATGATATTAGATGAATCATAATCTGGAGGCTAAATGGGTCAAAAGACAAATCCTTTCGGTTTCAGGCTTGGCATCATAAAGACATGGGATTCAAAGTGGTTTGCAGCAAAAAACTATGCAAAGTTTCTCCATGAAGATCTCACCATAAAGCGATTCCTGAAAGACAGGCTCCATCAGGCAGGGATTTCGAAAATTGAGATCGAGCGTGCTGCAAACAAGGACAAAAGAGCCAAGATCAATATCTATACATCACGACCTGGCCTTGTAATCGGAAGGAAAGGTGCTGAAGTTGAAAACCTGAAGAAAGAACTTCAGAGAATCACAGATAAGGAAGTGATCCTTAATATTACTGAGATCAAGCGACCAGAAGTCGATGCCCAGCTTGTGGCAGAAAATATTGCACTTCAGCTTGAAAGACGTGTTTCTTTTCGAAGGGCAATGAAGAGAAACGTATCCCAGGCCTTAAAATTTGGAGCAAAAGGAATTAAAGCTATGTGTTCCGGCAGGCTTGCCGGCGCTGAAATGGCCCGTACTGAGTGGTACCGCGAAGGACGTGTGCCCCTGCAGACGATTCGGGCAGATATCGACTATGGGTTTACGACTGCCCGTACAAAATATGGTGTTATCGGTATCAAGGTCTGGGTGTTTAAGGGAGAGATTTATCAGGAGGCAACATAATGCTCGCACCAAAAAGAGTACGATACAGAAAGCAACAAAAAGGAAGAATGAAAGGGGCAGCCCGGAGAGGTAACACAGTAAGCTTCGGTGATTATGGGCTCCAGGCCCTTGAATGCGGTTGGGTTACCTCACGGCAGATAGAGGCGGCACGTATAGCGCTTACGCGATATGTAAAAAGAACCGGAAAAGTCTGGATCAGAATATTTCCTGACAAACCGATTACCAAGAAGCCTGCAGAGACAAGGATGGGAAAAGGAAAGGGACCTTCTGAGGGCTGGATAGCTGTTATTCGTCCAGGCAAAGTTATGTACGAGATCAAAGGGGTGCCGGAGGATAAGGCAAAAGAAGCGTTGCGGATTGCGTCTTTTAAACTTCCAATCAAGTCAAGATTTGTTGCACGAAGTGAGGAACAATGAAAGCACGGGAATTGAGAGACCTGACGAAAGAAGAGCTTCTCAAGAAGAAGAAGGACTTCAAGGAAGAGATTTTCAATCTACGATTCCAGCATTCAACAGGGCAATTAGAAAATACTGCGCGGATGAAGCTTTTGAAGCGAGATGTTGCACGGATAGAAATGGTTCTGAGGGAAAAAGAATTACAGGCAGGTAAAGCCAGCTAAACGGTATCAGCTCATGCTGAACGCTGAATGCTTAAAACGAGGTAGTCATGGAAGCGAAGGTTGAGACAAAGCGGAAGAAGATGACAGGGATAGTGGTTAAGGATAAGATGGATAAGACCGTTGTCATTGAGGTGGAGAAATTTCTCAAACACCCCAAATACCACAAATATCTGAAAACAAAAAAACGCTACAAGGCTCACGACGAGAAGAACGAATGCAATGTTGGCGACAGGGTGCTCATCGTTGAATCAAGGCCCCTGAGCAGAGAAAAACGATGGATCGTGAAGGAAGTCATTGAAAAAGAAGGGCTTATGCTAATCCGGGACGAGGTGACAAACAATGATACAGGTCAGAACTAAACTCGAAGTAGCCGACAATTCTGGCGCAAAAAAACTTGGATGCATAAGGATTCTTGGTGGATCTAAGAAACGATATGGTACTGTAGGTGATATTATTGTCTGTTCCGTCAAAGAGGTAATACCCCCCCCCAAGAACCACAAAAGAAATTCGGCGTATGGATGGCTCATACGTGAAGTTTGATGATAACTCGGCCGTTATTATAAACCAATACAATGAACCTATCGGAACAAGGATTTTTGGTCCGGTTGCACGGGAACTGCGGGCAAAGAAGTTCATGAAGATCGTGTCCCTGGCACCTGAGGTTGTGTGAGGTAAGCATGGAAGAAAAACGGTACCACGTAAAGAAAAATGACACGGTTATGGTTACTACCGGAAAAGATAAAGGTAAAACCGGAAAAGTCCTGAGAATTGTCAAGAAGAAAGATCGTCTTGTTGTAGAAAAAGTGAACATGATCAAGAGGCACGTAAAGCCGAGCCAGAAGTCTAAAGGTGGCATCATGGAACGTGAGAGTCCCATTCACGTCTCCAACGTGATGATCTACTGCGATAAATGCTCAAAACCCGTGAAGGTTGGCAGGAAGACTCTTGAAGATGGCAAGAAGGTTCGGTTCTGTAGACGATGTGAAGAGGTTATCGATAAGTAGGAGGCATCAGTTGAAGAAAGGTTACGGGGAATTCTACGAGACAGAAGTAAGATCGGCACTCATGAGAAAGTTCAAATATAAGAATGTCATGCAGGTGCCCAAACTCGAAAAGATTGTTGTAAACGTAGGACTTGGTGAAGCAATCCAAAACGTAAAAGCATTGGATGCCGCAGCGAATGATATTGCCATAATAACGGGACAGAAACCTGTCATTACAAAAGCGAAGAAATCAATTGCTTCGTTCAAGTTGAGGGAAGGTATGTCGATTGGCTGTATGGTAACCCTTCGCAGAGAAAGAATGTACGAATTTTTCCATAAGCTTGTTTATATCGTCCTCCCAAGGGTAAGAGACTTCAAGGGCGTCTCCCCCAAGTCTTTCGACGGGAGAGGAAATTATACACTCGGATTGAAGGAACAGATCATTTTCCCCGAGATAGATTACGATAAAGTTGACAAAGTACGGGGTATGAATATCACCATAGGCACGTCTGCGAAAACAGATGAAGAAGGCTTTGAGCTTCTGAAGCTTATGGGCATGCCCTTCAGGAGTTAACGGAGGTCTCATGGCAAGGAAAGCAAGTATGGAAAAGTGGAGCAAGACTCCGAAATACAGTGTGAGAGCCAGAAACCGTTGTGCCGTGTGTGGGAGGCCAAGAGGTTACTTGGGAAAATTTCAAATGTGCAGGATATGTTTCAGATTAAATGCCCTGAAGGGTTCCATACCCGGGGTTATTAAATCGAGTTGGTAAGGGGGCGGGGATGGTAGATCCTATTGCAGATATGCTTACAAGAATACGGAATGCAATCATGGCCCGCCATGAATCGGTTGACATTCCATATTCAAATATGAAATTCGGGATAGCAAAGATCCTGAAGGATGAAGGTTATATCAGAAACTACAAGACGTTTGTCGATGAGACACGAAAGAAATTTTTGAAGGTATACATCAGCTATGATGAGAGCAATAAAAGCGTAATTACCGGTTTGCAGCGGGTTAGTAAGCCCGGAAGGAGGGTCTACGTTGGGGCCGGTGAAATATCCTCGCTGAAAAACAGGCTGAGCATGATTATCCTCTCAACGTCGAAAGGGCTTATGACCGACAGGAATGCATTTAAAAACAAGGTAGGAGGGGAACCCCTCCTCATGGTTTGGTGAGGTAACAGATGTCAAGGATAGGGAAAAAGCCTATTGAAATGCCAAAGGGCGTAAAATTTGAAATCAAGGAAGGCGAGATTGTCGTAACCGGACCCAAGGGTACCCTGAAAAGGCCCTTGCTTGAAGGGTTGACTGTTCACGCTGACGGGAATGTGGTCAATGTCCAAAGGACAAGCGATGAAAAGAAAATAAAGGGCTACCATGGTCTTATGCGCACCCTTATTGCCAATATGGTGGAAGGCGTGCACAACGGTTTTGAGCGTAAGCTTGAAATCGTTGGTATTGGGTATAGGGCAGAAATGCAGGGGAATAATGTCGTTTTCTATCTTGGATATTCTCATCCCATTGCTTTTGCCCTCCCTCAGGGTATCTCGGCCCAGGTGGACAAACAGACATTGCTTACCATCAAGGGAATAGATAAAGAACTGCTCGGAGAAATTGCTGCAAAAATGAGAGCATTGCGAAAACCTGATGCATATAAGAACAAGGGCGTAAAGTACGCCGAAGAGGTTTTGAAAAAGAAGGCAGGGAAAAGCGGGAAGTAAGTAAGGAGCGCATACCATGAATAGAAGAGAAAAAGTCGAGGCACGAGACAAAAGAAAGAAACGGATACGGAAAAAGGTTTTTGGAACCAAGGATAAGCCGAGACTGTGCGTATACAAAAGCTTAAAAGAAATTTATGCCCAGATCATTAATGACACCGATGGCAGTGTGATAACCGGGGTATCAACCCTTAATAAGGAAATCAAGGCTGAAGTAAAATATGGTGGAAACGTAAAGGCTGCGAAAAGAGTGGGTGAGCAGATTGGGAAGATTGCCACTGACTTAGGGATCGCTCATGTCGTATTTGACAGAAACGGGTTCAAGTACCATGGACGGATAAAGGCCCTTGCTGATGGTGCGAGAGAAGCTGGACTAAAATTTTAAGAGGAGGCCGTGATTGGTTGAGAAGAAACGCATAGAGGTAGACGGGCTTGAGCTGCAGGACAGGCTGGTTTATATAAACCGGGTCGCCAAAGTAGTGAAAGGCGGAAGAAGATTCAGTTTCAGTGCTATTGTCGTTGTCGGGGATGGAAACGGTCGTGTGGGCTATGGTCTCGGAAAAGCAAACGAGGTACCAGATGCCATACGAAAAGCTGTTGAACGGGCAAAAAAGGATCTTATCCAGGTGCCTGTTGCAAAGGGAACAATCCCCCATGAGATTATGGCAAAGTACGGAACAAGCCAGGTTTTTATGAAACCAGCGAGCGAAGGTACCGGTGTTATCGCCGGAAGGGCGGTACGGGCTGTTGTTGAAGTCGCAGGCATCACAAACCTGCTGACAAAATGCTACGGTTCACGAAACTATCATAATGTCGTTAAGGCCACCATTCGAGGTCTTTCATTACTAAAATCGCCTGAAACAGCATTAAAACAGCGCGGTAAGTTAAAGGGCGAGGAGGGATAAGGTGAGTTACCTCAAAATCAAATGGGTAAAGAGTGCAATCGGGCGTACCCAAGACCAGAGGGATACTATACGAAGTCTTGGTTTTCGGAAACTCCATCAAGAAAGAGTTGTGAAGAATACACCGGAAATAAGAGGTATGGTAAAAAAGGTAATACACCTCTTAGAAATAGTGGAGGATGTAAAATAAATGAATCTCTCTGATTTAAAACCAAGCGAAGGTTCACGGAAGAAAAGGAAAAGAGTAGGCAGGGGAACTGGATCAGGTCATGGAACTACTGCTGGCTATGGCAATAAAGGACAGCGCTCCACCAGCGGCGGAACAAAGCCAAAAGGGTTTGAAGGCGGCCAGATGCCGCTTACGAGGAGAATTCCAAAGAGAGGGTTCAAGAATCCGTTCAGGGTTGAATATGCCCTTATCAAAGTAGGCGACCTTGGGGTTTTCAAGGGAAAAGACCAGGTAAATATCCAGGACTTTGTAGAATCAGGTTTTATTAAAAATATGAAAAATGGCATTAAGCTCTTATCCGACGGCGATATTGACTTCTCTATAAAAATCACCGTTCATAAAGCTTCCCAAAAAGCAATCGAAAAGGTGAGAGCCCAGGGTGGAGACGTGGAGGTATTGATTTAATGGGAGGTTTCCAGAATATTGGAAAGATCCCTGAGCTCAAGCGGCGAATTATTGCCACGCTTGCGTTGCTTGCTGTGTATAGAGTAGGTGTCCATATCCCTACGCCCGGAATTGATGGGCGGGTTCTTGCAGGTATATTCGAGCAGGCACGGGGTACCCTTCTTGGTTTTTTTGATATGTTTGCCGGTGGCGGGCTGGAACGGCTCTCAGTATTTGCCCTTGGCATTATGCCATACATCAGTGCTTCTATCATACTCCAGCTTCTTACAGTTGTTGTTCCAACCCTCGAAAAGCTTTCGAAAGAAGGGGAAGCCGGAAGAAAGAAGATTACCCAGTACACTCGGTATGGTACTGTTATCATCAGTATTATCCAGGGNTTTGGGATTGCGGTCGGCTTGGAACAGATGCGCGGCGCAGGGGGCGAGCTTGTNGTTTACAATCCGGGTTGGAGTTTCAGACTCATGACTATGATTACCCTCACCGGTGGAACTGCTTTTATTATGTGGCTTGGCGAACAGATCACNGAAAAGGGAATCGGGAACGGTATATCTCTCATTATTTTTGCCGGCATTGTGGCGAGAATGCCCAATGCGATCGCCGGNACCATGAGTCTTGTGAATAGCGGTGAGATGAACTGGTTTGTGGTATTGCTTCTTATCGCAATGATGTTCGTCGTCATAGCCTTCATTATATTTATGGAGTCATCTCAACGGAGGATACCGGTACAATATGCAAAGCGTGTGGTTGGCAGGAAGATGTATGGGGGTCAGTCTACCCATTTGCCGTTGAAGGTCAATACNGCNGGCGTAATTCCTCCCATATTTGCCTCATCAATCCTTATGTTTCCGGCAACGATAGCGAGTTTTATCAATCATCCCTATATGAAGAAATTTTCAGAGCTCCTGACACCAGGCAGTTTCCTCCATGAATTACTTTATATAGCGTTCATAATATTTTTCTGCTTCTTCTATACAGCTATTGTGTTTAACCCGGACAATGTATCGGATAATATGAAGAAATATGGTGGCTATATCCCCGGTATCAGACCTGGAAAAAAGACTTCCGAGTATATTGAGAAAATTCTTTCTCGGGTTACCCTTATCGGGGCGATTTATATCTCTTTTGTCTGCGTTCTTCCAACGTTACTTGTGAAGAAATTCAATGTACCTTTTTATTTTGGTGGAACGGCACTGCTTATTGTTGTTGGTGTTGCTTTGGACACGATTCAGCAGATAGAGTCTCACCTTATTTTAAGGCACTATGAGGGATTAACAGGAAAGAGCAAACGATTGAAGGGGAGAAGGTAGCGAAGCGGCACTCAGCTGCAAGCTTTCAGCAGAAGGCAGATAGTTGTTCAATGATCATACTGAAGACAGGAGAAGAGATAGCGAAAATACGAAGCGCAAGTAAGTACGCGATGGAAATTTTGCTGTATCTGGGAGATTTTATAAAGGGGGGAGTAAAGACATCAGACCTCGAGGCTGCATGTGAGGAGCGCATAAAAAAGGTAGGGAATATTAAGCCTGCTTTTAAAGGCTATAATGGTTTTCCTTACTGTCTGTGCGTATCAGTTAATGATGAAGTTGTACATGGGATGCCAGGGAACCGCACGGTAAAGGACGGTGATATTGTCAGTCTCGATTTCGGGATATTGTTTGACGGTTTTTACGGTGATGCCGCTTTGACCTATAAGGTCGGTGATGTTGGGAAAAAGGCCGAGAAGCTTCTCGCAGTAACTGAGGAGTCTCTGTATGAAGGCATCGGAGAGGCAAAAGAAGGCAACAGGCTTCATGATATTTCCCATGCCATACAGTCCTGTGTAGAAAGTGCTGGTTTTTCAGTGGTGAGAGAATTTGTCGGGCATGGAATCGGAAGAAGCCTCCATGAGGAACCTCAGATCCCGAACTACGGGGAAAAAGGAACTGGCATAAGGTTAAAAAAGGGCATGGTGTTTGCCATTGAACCAATGGTCAACATGGGAAAGAGCGACGTGGTGATTAAGGATAATGGATGGACGGCGGTCACAAAAGATGGCAGTCTCTCTGCCCATTTTGAACATACCATCGCCATTACAGAGAATGGCGCTGATATTTTAAGCAGGATATAGGGGAAATATGCCGAAAGGTGAAGGGATTGAGATTGAAGGAACTGTCATTGAACCTTTGCCAAATGCTATGTTCAGGGTTGAGCTGCCAAACGGTCACAAGGTGCTCGCCCATGTCTCCGGGAAAATGCGTATGCACTACATCAAAATCCTGAAGGGAGACAAGGTAGTGGTTGAACTTTCACCCTATGACTTGAGCCGTGGGAGAATCATTTACAGGGTTAAATAGGAGGATCAGATGAAGGTTAAACCTTCCGTGAAAAAGAGATGCGACAAATGTAAGATTATTAAAAGAAAGGGTCTGCTGAGAGTTATCTGTGAAAACCCAAAACATAAACAGAGACAAGGGTAAGGAGGTAGTTGCGTGGCACGTATAGCAGGTGTAGATATCCCGAGAGATAAGAGGATTGAGGTTGCCCTCACATACATTTACGGTATTGGGAAAACCTTCTCGAAACAGATTACCGCTGAAGCAGGTATTGACCCGAATAAGAGAACAAACGCTCTGACTGATGAAGAGATCGCGAAAATACGAGATATTATCGAACGGAATTATAAAGTTGAGGGTGATTTACGGAAGGAACTCAGCATCAACATCAAACGGCTCATGGATGTTGGGTGCTATAGGGGGCTTCGACACAGGAGAGGTTTGCCTGTCCGTGGACAAAGGACGCGGACAAACTCGAGGACCAGGAAAGGTCCACGCAAGACGTCAATGAAGAGAAAATAACGAGGTGGGTACATGGCAAAGGCCAAAAGAACGGGAAAGAAGAAAATAAAAAAGAGCATCCCGATTGGGGAAGCATACATACAGTCGAGTTTCAACAACACCATCATTACAATCACTGATCCTCAGGGGAATGTTGTTGCCTGGTCGAGTGGGGGTGTCGTGGGGTTTAAAGGTTCACGAAAGAGCACTCCCTTTGCAGCCCAGCTCGCTGCTGAGAACGCAGCAAAAAAAGCTATGGAAAACGGTATGAAGACGGTAGATGTATTCATAAAAGGGCCAGGTGCAGGGAGAGAGGCCGCATTGAGGGCTTTACAGAGTGCTGGGCTTAAGATCCACCTGATACGTGACGTTACGCCTATACCTCATAATGGGTGCAGGCCGCCGAAAAGAAGAAGAGTATAAGGAGGATAGCATTGTCAAGGTATGTAGGTCCATCATGCAGATTGTGTAGGAGAGAAGCAATAAAACTTTTTCTTAAAGGCGAGAGATGTTTCACAGAAAAATGCGCTATTGAGAAAAGGAATTATCCACCTGGCGTTCATGTTGAAGTAAGGGGCAAGTTTTTGGAATATGGACTGCGACTCAGGGAGAAACAGAAGGTGAGAAAGATTTATGGCCTGAGCGAAAAACAGTTCAAACGATTTTTTACCATGGCTGAGCGAAAGCCTGGGATTACCGGAACGAACTTCCTCACTTTGCTTGAGAGAAGGCTCGACAATATGGTGTTCAGACTTGGATTTGCCACGTCCCGAAAAGAAGCCCGGCAGATTGTAAGCCACAATCATATCCTGGTAAATGGAAAAAAGGTCAATACACCTTCCTTTCTTGTGAAAGAGGGTGATGTAATATCTGTAAAGCATAAGGATCTTCCCAGTGTGCAAAATGCCCTTGAGTCTGTGGTACGAAGGGGCGTTCCTTCCTGGATTGAATTGGACAAGGAAGAGATGAAGGGTGTTATAAAACTCCTTCCCACAAGAGAAGATATCACTATGCCTATCAGAGAGCAACTCATAGTAGAGTACTACTCACGATAGCTTTTTACCCTTAAAGGAGGGTACATGCGTATGTTTGAGAAAAATTGGCAGGAACTTGTTAAACCAACCAAGATTGAAGTAGAGAAAAAAGACCAAAATTATATTAAATTTTCCACGGAGCCCTTTGAGCGGGGATACGGCATTACTATTGGGAACTCTTTGCGGAGGGTCCTCTTATCATCAATTATGGGAAGCGCTATTGTGTCTGTCTGGATTGATGGTGTTGACCATGAATTTTCTACCATACGTGGTGTCAAGGAGGATGTTACCGAATTAATCCTCAACCTGAAAAAGGTAATTCTCAGAATAACTGATGATAAGATCAAGCTTCTCAAAATCGATGTCAAGGGCCCACGAGAGGTAACTGCAGGCGATATTACTCATGACGGTGGTGTAGAAATCATCAACTCCGATCACCATATTGCCACATTAAGCGACGAAGCACGGTTATATATGGAGATGAAGGCAAAAATCGGCAGGGGGTATACGCCTGCTGAGGCCAATTATGATGAGAATGAGCCTGTTGGGACAATCCCCATTGACGCAATTTTTTCTCCTATTAAAAAGGTAAGCCACAACGTGACAAACGCGAGGGTGGCAGAGAGAACCGATTACGATAAGCTTACTATGGAGATCTGGACTGACGGAAGCGTCAGTCCACTGGATGCCCTCTCCTTTGCTGCGAAGATCATCAAGGAACAGATGAAGGTCTTCATTAACTTCGAAGATATTGAAGAGATGAGCGGTGATGAGGAGCGGATGGCAGAAAAGCCAGATTTCAACGAAAATCTGTACAGGAGCGTTGATGAGCTTGAGCTTTCTGTGCGAAGCGCAAACTGCCTGAAAAATGCCGATATCAAATATATTGGAGAACTTGTCCAGAAATCCGAACAAGAGATCCTGATGACAAAGAACTTTGGCAGAAAGTCTCTCAATGAGATAAAAGAGATTCTCTCGTGCATGGGCCTTAGGCTTGGAATAAAACTGGACAATTTTCCTTCACGAGAAGAGCTTGATAGATCAGCATTAAAACGAAAAGACAATATATAGAGGTTTTCCATGAGGCATCAGAAGAGAGTTAAAACACTGAACAGAACGAAGAGCCACAGAAAAGCGCTTTTAATGAATCTTGCAAACGCGTTGTTTCTTCACGAAAGCATTAAAACAACGACGACAAAAGCAATGGAACTCAAGAAGGTTGCTGAGAGACTTATTACCCTTGCAAAAAGGAAAGATCTCCACTCCCTTAGACTTGTTTTTTCGTTTCTGAGAGATAAAGCAATTGTGAAAAAACTATTTACTGAAATCGGCGATCGTTACGTTGCAATCAATGGCGGATACACGCGGGTTTTGAAGATCGGAAACAGAAAAGGCGATAATGCACCCATGGCGCTCATCGAGCTGACGCAGAAGAAGGAAGAGAAGAAAGAAAAGGAAGAGAAAAAACCAGCAAAAAAAGCAGAAAAGAAGCCGGCAAAAAAGATCGAAAAAAAGGCCGAAGAAAAGACCGAGAAGAAGAAAGAAAAGAAAACGGAAAAGAAAGCAGAAAAAAAGACCGAGAAAAAGACCACAGAGACTGCTGAAAAGAAACCGGCTAAGAAGAAAGAAACAGTAAAGGAAGAAGCTACAGAAAAAACAGAGGTATAAGGTAAATTCAAAGTTGGGGGATCGTTCAACGGCAGGACAACGGACTCTGACTCCGTGAATCAAGGTTCAAATCCTTGTCCCCCAGCCAAATATAGCAAATAGCTGTAAGCTGTAAGCAATCAAATTCGCCTGTCTTCATATTACTTTGTTGCCTGCGTCGTCGTGAATCCTCAACGTACGCTATGGTACACCTTCGGTTCCCTCCTCCTTGTCGCATTGTTCTATTTTGGCATCCAAATTGGCAAAAAAACACTGACCTTTCGGGTCATTTGTAATGGCACATAAACTCATCAAGTGTCATGCCAGCTTTGTCGATTTGGTTCCTCAAAAGCCCCTGCTTTATGGGCTTCCCTTTGTGGACAGGGATAGACAGGATGTTTGGGTTGCCTTCCTTGGTTAACTTGACATGGCTTCCATGCTGGCCTCGCACGGTCCACCCTGCTCGAATAAAAGCCTTTACAACTTTTTCGGGCTTTAGATTGTGAGGCCCGTTCATCCTGTTTTCCTGGCCTTTACCTTCTTATTGTCTTCCTGCATCACCTGGAGGTGGCCTTCTATGGCGTCTCTGATCATCTCAAGCGCTTCTTCCACGGTGTCGCCCTGAGATGCGCAGCCGGGAAGGGAAAGGCATTCCACCCAGTAGCCACCGTCTTCGGTGTCAGTATGGAGTATCACAGGATATTTATGTCCTTTCACTGACACCTCATACTTCCTCTGCTTCTCAATGTCTATGACCTTTCCCCGTAATTCCTCGATAAGGTCCCCCAAAGCTATGGAGAACATGAGTTGTCCTTTTTTCAAAGTATCGACGATCTGCTTTTCATCCCGGGTAATAACGAACACCGTATTACCGTCTGTAAGGAACCGGAGTTCCGAAAGCGGCGTTTCGACGTCAGGCATATTTTTTTTGAGGTACGTGATCGACTTCCTTATTTTCTGGAGCGTAATGCCCTTATCCATAAGGGTCTTAGCAACTTTCATCTGAACAAGGTCGGTGAAGGAGTATAGCCTTACCGAGCCATACCCAGCAGCCTCTCGCACTGATGGTTTAATAAAATGCGTTTTGTCCCAATAGTCTATCTGACGCATGGTAAGACCGGTTATTAAATGTATTGCCTTTGTATTAAAGTTCATGATAGCCCTCTGTAATATAATTACATTAATGTATTCTTAATAGCAAAATATACGCAATATGTCAACAAAAATATATCGACGTCTGGTTGGGCCTTTTCTTTGGCTTTTTCGCATCCCCAATCCTCGACTAAAAGGTAATAATCTTGTTGTTGATCTCTAGGAGCCTGTCGGACTTGCCCAGTGTATTATTAAATTGATTCTATTTTTTCCGTGTATTATTAGGTGTAATATGCTATAATTATTCATCTTTCAAGTAAATCCTGTGCGGAGCTTAATGAGATGAAAGTCAATTTTATCGATTGCGAAAGAAAGACCGGTTACCTTCTCCCTCCTTCTCTTGAGGACTGGCTGCCCGATGGGCATCTTGCCAGGTTTGTTGTTGAGATTGTGGAGCAACTCGACCTTAGGTCTCTGAAAGATTCCTATTCAGGCCGCGGATCATACCCTTATAATCCGGTCATGCTGGCGGCCCTGCTTTTTTATGGCTATGCCACAGGGATATTTTCCAGCAGAAAGTTGGAGCGGAGCACCTATGACTCGGTAGCTTTCCGCTACATTGCTGCCAACAGCCATCCTGACCACGACACCATCGCTGCCTTCAGAAGGCGCTTTTTGCCCGAACTTACGAAGATATTTACTCAGATTCTTGAGATTGCCTCTCAGATGAAGGTTCTGAAGCTGGGGACCGTAAGTCTTGATGGCACCAAAATAAAAGCCAATGCATCCAGACACAAGGCATTCAGTTACGACTATGCCTGCAAGCTGGAGCAGCAGCTGAAAGCCGAAGTTGCCGAACTGTTTAAAAAGGCAGAAGCCGCCGATCAGGCGGACATTCCCGACGGGATGAGCATCCCTGAAGAGATCATCCGACGCGAAGAACGTCTCAAGGCAATTGCCGAAGCCAAGGCCGAGATTGAACGTCGCGCTGCATTGCGCCATGCCGCTGAACAGGAAGCATATGAGAAGAAGATTGCCGAGAGGTCCGAAAAGGAACAGAAAACGGGCAAAAAGCCGAAAGGTTCCGCACCGAAACCTCCTACCCCCGGCCCCACAGGAAAAGACCAGGTGAACTTAACCGACAGTGAGTCACGGATCATGCCCTCCGGTAGAGGATTCGAACAGGCATACAATGCCCAGGCAACTGTGGATAACGCTTCAATGCTTATCGTGGCGGATTGTATCAGCCAGAATCCCAATGACAAGCAGGAACTGAAACCTGCCATTGACCGTATTGAGGCGCTGCCAAGGGAACTTGGCGTTGTTGATGCCCTCATTGCCGACAGCGGTTACTTCAGCGAAACGAATGTAACAAACTGCGAAGCAAAACAGATAGCCCCGTACATTACCCCGGGCCGTGAGGGCCATAATCAACCGCTCATGGAGCGATTCGCCGAACCGCCACCGATTCCTGATGATGCCGATTGTGTCGCCAGGATGAAGTACCGGCTCAAGACCGCTGCCGGGAAAGCAATCTACGCAACCCGCAAGTGCACGGTGGAACCGGTATTCGGAATCATAAAAGCGGTAATGGGGTTCCGAAGCTTCCTCCTGCGCGGTTTAGAATTGGTGACAGGCGAATGGAAACTGGTATGCATTGCATGGAATCTGAAAAGGCTGCATGTATTAACGAGATAGGCCGGGTAGGAGTGAAACAATCTAAGTTCACTGCTGAAACATGGAAAAGTAGCCCCACAGGGGCAGACTAAATTAAAGACTGAACCGAGCCGGACGGTGGTCTTGACTCCTCAGACTCCTGAAAGGGCCTTAACCGCTCTTTGGGCAAGTCCGACAGGCTCCTAGGAACAGAGGGTTGTCACGTTGATCAACACCCTCTGTGGTCAATCCATGCGCCTTACCCATATCTGCAAGGAGCTTAAACGCCAGGGAATGACGACCAGGAACGGCAAGGACTTCACACCCGAGCAGATACGGCGGATCATAACCGGATATGAGGGCAAGTTTACGAAAACCAATACCAGGTTATCCCGCAATATCAGGGAATTTGTTGAAGCAATAGCCTGAAAAGTCACAAGGGGAGCGGTATGTTACTCCTTTGGGGTAATGGGCCTTCGACTGCACTTAAAAGTTGGTTATCAAATGACCGTTAGGATTAATGACTACGGGTAGAAAGGCCGCATTAAATTCCATACTATGTGCCTTTCTACCCGTAACTGAAACATGATATATTCACCATTAGCAAGCTATTTTCTTGCGCTCGCTAAAAGCCTTTTGACCTTTTACTTATCTCCACTTGTCAACCGATGCTGTTGATGGATATGCAAATCTCCATCCCTGCATCATCGGATTAGTCTCACCACCGACCACAACTACATGAATATTCTGTCTCGGATAGGGCGAAACCACGGCGTCGTCCGGCAAGTCGAGGTACTCTTTGGGCCACAGGTCTGTTATGCCGTACATCTTCTTACCCTTCAAAATAGGTACAACAAACCAGGAGTAATAAACATCCTGTTTCCACTCTCGCACGGTAAGGGTTGCATTTTTGTGTATGTAGTCTTTCACGTCGGTTTTGTTTAGTCCTTTTGCTGCCTGCATCTTTGCTGCTTGAGGGGCCATGAGAACGACAACCCCATTTGGCCATTCAAAGTAACGGATCGCCCGGATTAGGCTGTCCAAGTTGCCCGACAAATAATTACCAACATGGCACCAGCCACCAGAAAATATCGTAACAGTACTCTCGTTTGCTTTGAATCCCATGTCTACAGAGAGAGGACCCCATGGGCTTGCTTCCTCGTTTTCAGGAAAGCAGAAGGTATAGGCACTTGGATTCCCCTGGGTTCCCATCATGTTGACCCCTGCCTCCCCTCCACCAAGGTTGATGATAAATAATCTCAATGCACGACCGATCGAAGCATTGGCCTGGTTGCCGGGACCCATAGCGTATATGCCTGCGTTCATGCCTATTTCTTTGCGTATTGGCCCATTCACCACCTGCATATAGGAGAACGAGTTGGTGGAACGGATCGTGGAATCATTGTCCCACTTGGCCCAAGCATCGACAGTTGCCAATAATACTGGCATGTATTCAGGCTTACATCCTGCCATGACGCCATTAATTGCTACTTTTTCTACGGTGGCATGCCATTTTTCCGGCCACACGCTTGTTGCCACAATCTCGTCAGGTTTATGCTTGGTACCCTTTAACATAGCAGCAACATTTTCTTTCGTGGGAAGGATTATGGGAAGACCATCTGTCCAACCCTGCCTATGGAAGTAATTCTGGATCTGAGCGGCAGTGCCAACAGGCACAAACTTTGGTGGCTTTGGTGGGGTAAACTTCCCTGTTTTCTTCTCGACATCCGTAAGCTGACTGGTAAGTGCCTTTACTACTTTATCCAATACCTCAGCTTTTTGTTTCTCTGGCATCTTCTTGGGAGGGTAACTCACTGGGACGTATCGTACAGGAGTGCCTGTCATTTCTGTAGTTATCTTTGCCGTATCAATGAGCGTATCATATAGCACGACAACGCCCGGCAATCCCTTTTTCTCAAGACCTGCTGCCCAGGTAGTTACCCAGTGGGTTGTCGAAGCTGACGGTGCCGCACCGTATATGAAGGCCTGAGCGTTCTTTACCATTTCATCCCATAATGCGGGGTCATTGGTCATGTAGGCAGAAGGTTTATACTTGAACACAATCTTTACTCTGGGGAACCGTTTCGCTAGTTCTTCCTTTACCATGTCAAAAACTGTTTCCATTTCAGACCCTTCTGCTTTTTGTGTAATCATGTAGACAACTTTGTCATTGAGGTCAGGGACACGAGCGGCAAGGGGCACGAGTTGGATCTCAGGCTTAAATCCCCTCGGATTGAGGACTTTATACACTGTTTCCTTACAATATGCTGATGGTATGAAGGCCAATAAGCAAAAGACAATTAGTGGAAAAACGATAATAAAAAACGCTTTGTTTTTCATAATAGAATCCCCCTTTTTTGTTATTTATTATATGTTTAACTATAAACTGCCTTAGGATTTTGTCAACTTAACAGCATAATCCAAATTGCTTTATATTAGTAAAATATTATTTGTCAAATATAGATGTAGAATCATCATAGGGTTGGCGTCTAGCTTGTTTGATTCTATTTTTACATGAAAATAATAAGCCTTTTTGGAAGCTTGATATAGAAAGTATACCAAGGGTGCCTGTGTGTAATTCATTTCAGTATGTACTACCTGATTTAATTTTGACCACTTGATCAAATTACTTTATGGCTCAATATCTCTCGAAAAAAACAATAATGAATGCCTCGCAACAAGAGCCTCTGGTAAACTATCTATTTCCAAACAACCTTAGTCTCTTCCTCAGGACTGGAACCCCATCTCCTGAAGAGAGAAGTTTCGATCGAAAAGAGGTCAAGGACCTTACCTACAGACTGATCAATAATATCTTCTATAGTTTTTGGCATATGGTAGAAGGCAGGCAAAGGGGGCATAATAATACCACCCATTCGTGTGACTCGTATCATAAGATCTAGATGTCCTTCATGAAGGGGAGTTTCCCTTACAAGCATAACCAGTTTTCTCCTTTCCTTGAGATTAACATCAGCAGCTCTTATAAGGAGATTATAGTTGAATGAATTTGCCACAGCGGATAGGGTTTTTATCGAGCAAGGCGCAATGACCATTCCGTCTACAAGAAATGAACCGCTGGCAATAGCTCCACCGACATCACTCACATCATAGATTTTTGAGGCACATAGCTCAAGATCTGCCATTGTAAATTTTGTCTCAATCAGGAGATTCTTAATAGCGGATTTGGTGATAACCAGGTGAGTTTCCACTCCGCACTCGTGAAGAACCCTTAGCATCCTGACTCCGTATATCACACCCGTTGCTCCTGATATACCAACGATCATCTTCTTCATATATCCTCTATTCTTGTTCCGAACATATTGAAATATAAGTTTATCGGGTTCTCAGATGTCCACAGCTAACCTTTTAAAAACAGAATTGTGTAAGCCTAATCCCCTATAATACACTTTGAAGTAATTTCCGCGGCATCGTCGTCTATTTAAAATCGATGGTCGCATACAATATTATTAATTATCTTCATATAACACCAACTAAAAACTTTCTACCACCAACTCTTTCATTACCACAATCCAAGGTTTGTTGGAAATAGGACATCAGTAGCAAGGCCAAGGTCATCGTTCAACTGGGTGATGACTAAGTGTTAAGTTATTTTGCACTGCATCATATTTCAAACAAGAGTTTTTCAACCAGTTATCATCCTCTTGGGGGAAATCGCTCCGGTAGAAACTGCCACGACTCTCACTTCTCGGAAGGCTGGCCGTCAGTATGGTTCTGACGACAAAACAGGCACTCATCAAATCAGTATGAAGCATCTGCTGGAACACATTTTGAGGTTGCATTTTACAAAGTTGGCTTTCAATTTCTCCAATACTATCAAGGCCATCCTGTAGACCTTCCTTAGACCTGACTATACCTGCTTTTTCCCAGGCTACCTTTCTTATCTCGTCACGAAATTCCCTATACGGTCCAGACCCTAACGACCTCTCTGTAGGGAGATCCACGAATTTTTCTTCTATAGTAAATTTATCTACACTGTTACGCGCTTGTGTGGCGGCGCTCTTGCCTGCAATTGTACCAAGAACCACGCATTCCGTCAAAGCATTACCAGCACGTCTGTTTGCCCCATGTACTCCCCAGACGATCTCTCCGCAGCCAAAAAGACCCGGTACTGCCGTTTCGCATAAACCATTTATTCGGATCCCACCCATAAAAAAATGGGCACCCGGCGATACCCTTACCGGTTTTGTCTTGAAATCAAACTTCATCTTACCTAAAAGAGCCAGCGGATGGTTATCCCACGCCGATAAGGGAACACCCCTGTAGTCCATAAAAACTGGACCTACACAGCTTTCTTTATAGAGCATGATTGAGAGAAAGTCTCTCCTTTTTCTCACCGCATCATTGAGATTATCTATTCCATGCTTCTGAGCCAGGTCTTCACCGGCTTCATTAATTAGTTTTGCCCCATCTGGATAGGGAGAGAAGAGCATTATGGACGGGAGGTGGGGTTCCATGATCACTATCGGGATAAACTGGACAAATTCCATATCCCATAAATCAAGTCCTGCCTTTGCTGCCAGATAGTATCCCTGGCCCATGATGTTTTTCTGGTTATCGTTCGTTCGATATATTGCTCCTGCGCCACCGGTTGCTAAAACGACAGCTGGTGCATATATTGAGAATTCCCTGCCCCGTCCATTAATACCCCGGACTCCACAAACCGCACCTTCCTTTGTCAAGAGTTCGGTGACATAGAACCCTGTAAAATGTTGTACCCGGCTCGAGTTTTTCATCACCTCAATAAGCCCCTTGACCAAGGCAACACCAGGAATCATGTCAGGATGAGGCGGTTTTACGACATGATAGAAATTGGGAGCTTCTTCAACGGTCAACCCAAGAGAACGTAAGAGATCAAAAGCGGATGATGCACCCTTTGCAATTATCTCAAGCAATGGCTTATGATTAAGCAGCCTTCCTATATTCAAAGTATCATCTACATAGGTTTCTTCACTATATGAAGGTGTGGGTCCGGAAAATACCCCGTTGGATAGGATCGAGTTGGTCCCAATTCCTACCGTCCCTCGGGTTATTAGTACTACTTCTGCCCCTTCCTGCTGAGCCGCAAATGCCGCCATCATGCCTGCCAACCCCGCCCCTACGACAATAACTGTTTTGCCCATACACCACCCCAAATGTTAAAGATAATCTTCTCGCTTTATTTTATCTACGTTAATCGGCCTAATCCGTTCAAAATCCTCCCTGCTTTCAGGATCTGACAGGGGAGGCTTCGTAGCATCGATACCCATCTTTGAACCCATCCTTGACCATCCCAAGGGACTGCCAGGCTTTACCAACTCTATGCCTGTCGGATCCATGGGGTGTATCCTCGTGTCCGGTATAATAAACACGTCAGTTTGTGGGTTAACTCTTGTATTCATGGCCCAGAGAATCTCTGTCGGGTTAAAGATATCTACATCCTCATCAACGGCTATAACTACCTTGGGGTGCAAATATTGTGTTGAAAGCGCCCCAAGCAATACATTTTTTGCCTCTCCTGGGAACCTTTGTCTTAGCTGGACGACAGCGCCTAATATTCCTGGAAGAATAAGCACATTCACTAAGTCTGTATATCCACCAACCGTTTTCAGTCTGTCGTAAATTGCAGTCGACATCGGTATCTTGTGGTATACGCACCCCTCCACCTCCGAACCATTCTGAATCTCCTTATAAATAGCGTCCTTTCTCATCATTATACGGTCAATTCTTATAATGGGATTCCTGCCAGTCCCGGCTATGTAATAATCCTGAAATTCGGAGAAAGGACCTTCTTCTTCTCGTTCGTGGGGCAGTATAACACCTTCCAAACAGATTTCTGCATGTGCAGGAACGTAAAGATCATTCGTCTCGCATTTTATAACCTCAACGCTGTCTTGAAGAAGGGCACCCGCCAACTCGAGTTCATCCAATTCATAGGGCCCTGAATAGGCTGCCGCAAAATAGTACATGGGGTGATGCCCGATCATTATGCTCACTGGCATAGGTTTATTTCTAGCTTCGTATTTTTGGTACACTAGAAAGGTGTGCCTTGGAACCATCAATATACCCAATTTGTTGGGTCCTTTTATCTGCATTCGATGAAAACACATATTTCTTGTTCCTGTATCGGGATCTTGGCAAATCACCAGGCCTGACGAGATAAATCGTCCGCCATCCTTTTGTCCGGCAATGTGGGCAGGAAATTTGGTAATATCTACCTCATTCCCTGAATAGCTCACTTCTTTTACCGGACCGTCTTCCACTATCTTAACTTTTCGTAAATCCTTACTCCTTTTGGAAAACTCTCTAATCACGTTGTCTGGCGCGGTACCAAAGGCTAACCCTGGTTGTTGTATATTTGCTGGGGCTTGTCCTAAGGCTCGCCATCCGGGAAATCCCTGGATATTCTCAAAGAAAATAGACTTATCACGTGATTTATACAGGAGAGCCCCCATTTCCGTTTCTACATTCACAGACTTGCTCAGTGTGACGAGTTCTCCTGCATCCTTGAGCATCTGAATCCAGTCCCTCATGTCTAGGTTTTTTTTCATTGAACTACTCCTTTTTTTTCTGGAATTTATTTTCCAACTTACGTTCTTTTAACCGCAGCTGTATCCCAAGCAGCCAAATAAAACATGCCAGTCCTGGTATGATAAGTATTTTGGATGGAATGATCAGACATGCAGCAGCAACACCAGCAATAATTCTTTCAAAGAATTTCAAACGACTTAGAAAATATCCTTCTCCTGCAATCGCCAAAGAATAAACCCCTATGCATGCTGTAACAACAGAAATTATAACTTCCCACCATACTCCCACCAAAAGAAGGGTAGGACTATACGCAAACAAATAAGGAACTATGAAACCTATTAAAGCTAGCCGAAGTGCAAGCCATCCAGTCTTCCATCCGTCAGCTTCAGCAATCGCAGCAGCTGTGTAAGCCGTTGGAGCAACGGGAGGAGTTACAAGTGACATACAGGCAAAATAGAATCCAAACATGTGGGCCACATAGATGGGGACACCCATGCCTATTAACCCCGGTATTATCGTTGCAGCCATAATGATATAGGCAGGAGTTGTGGGCATACCGCATCCCAAAATGATGGCAATTATCATCGCCATAACTAAACCAAAAAATAGATTTCCTCCAGTCAAGCTCATAAATCCACTGCTCAGTCGTTGGCCGAGACCCGTAAGGTCGACAGAACCAATTATTATTCCTGCTGCAGCCGTTGAGACTATAACTATTAACATTCCTTTAGCTCCTGCCTCTAAGGCATCAAGAATCTTGGGGAGATTTGGTCTCGTGGTAGAACGCAAAAAACTAAAAGCAATCGCTGCTATAGCACTGTAGCCACCTGCAAGCCGTGGTGTGTAACCGCCAATGAGTAAATAGAGCAAAATCAGAATAGGAAACGCCATATGGCCATAATCAAGCAGGGTCCTTTTTAAAGTCATATCCGGTTCGACGCCTCTAAGATTTAAGCGCCTAGCCTCAAGGTCAACTGTAACAAATAGGGATAGATAAAAGAGGATAGCTGGAAAGATCGCATATCCTATAATTGACACGTAGGGAATACCGGTAAAACCTGACATCACAAAAGCGGCTGCACCCATGACAGGGGGCATAATCTGTCCCCCAGTCGACGCAACAGACTCAACCGCTGCTGCAAAGGTGGCACTATAACCAGCCTTCTTCATAATTGGAATAGTCATGGTGCCAACTGTTGCAACATTTGCCGTCCCGCTACCTGAGATTGTTCCCATGAGGGAACTTGCAAGAACAGCAACTTTTGCGGGTCCCCCAATCATTCTTCCAGCAACAATTGCCGATATGTTATTAATTAAATCGCCACCTCCAGTTCGCAAAAGAATCGCTCCAAAAATAATGAATTGCGCAATCTCTGTTGCAGAAATACCTAGTGGTATACCAAGTATCCCCCCTAGCGAGAGATAATTAAAATCAATAATGTCCCACAAGCTGATAGTTGATGTATGGAAAATACCTGGTAAATAGGGTCCGACAAAGGGGTAAATCAAAAAAATGAGCGCACAGACAACAAGCCCCCCTCCTACAACCTGTCGTGTTACCTCAAGCACCATAAGAATAAAAACTGCTCCAAGAATCTTTTCATACCAGAAAAGGGGCGTTACAAGTCCGAATCTTTCAGCTACAACCCAGTCATAATTCCATAACAGATATCCGAGGATTACTGCTGAAAGAATAGATAAAAGCCAACTAAAAATGGCTTTTTTACCTTTGTAGGCATAGATCAAGAATATCATAAAAAGCGCTATGCCGAGATGAATTGAGCGTTGAATTATAGCGTCAAAACCGCCAAATATAGATGTATAGAGTTGAAAAACACTAAGCCCAATTGCAGCAATGGCAACAATCTTATTCTTAAGGCTCTTTGTTACCCAGTAAGATCTCCATGAAACCTCCATGATCAATTCCCCCTTTTGGGATATTTTCTACTTGATCAGGCCTTTTTCCTTATAGTATTTCAGCGCCCCTGGGTGAAAAGGAATCCCAACGTCCTGGGCCAAATCTGTCTGTTTCACCATATCCATAGCTTTATATACTATGGGATATCTCTTTACGTTCTCAGCAATAGTCTTGGCGATGGCATAGGCAACATCGTCAGGCATGTCGCTTCGCACTATGATATGCGACCTTACCCCGATGCCTTTTACAGGATAATTCTGACCTCGGTAAACTCCTGACGGCATTGTGTGAGATTCAACGCCTTGAAACTTTATTAATGCGGCTATTTTATCATCTGGTATAGACAAGAGTTTAATAGATCTTTGGGCATTAACATTTAATATTGGGGCATATGGGTATGGGACGGTTATAAACATGAGAGCATCTAAATGTCCATCGATGAACTGCTGTGCAGCATCATCAAAACCAAGGTAGGATACTTTAAAATCCTTGTAGGATAACCCATATAATGGTAACAAGCGCTGAAGCTGCAAATCGTTTGACAGGCCCTTCACCCCGGGGCTGATTCGTTTGCCCTTAAGTTCCTCGATCTTACTTATATTTGAATCTGCTGAAACAACTATATGCGTTGTCTGTGGATAGATTGTAGCCAGATTTCTGATATTCTGTATTTTACCATGAGGCTTAAAGAATCCTTGGCCCTGCCAAGCATCTGCAGTAGCATCGCTCAAACTGAAACCAATGGTGAATTTTCCTTGATATACACCAAGCACATTTGCAGTTGTGGAGCTTGGGACAATAGATCCCGAGATTGCTGGATTCGCCTTTTTTATATCGTCAAGCATGGCAGAACCTACAACTTGCCAGGCCCCGCCTGCTGGAATAGTACCCCATTTTAACTCGAATTTCGTAGCTTGCGCGTTCGCTGATTTTTGTGCTATCTGAACAGGCTCTTTAGCTGCAACTGGTATGCCTAAAAACGTCAAGGCCATGTATGCAGCAAATAATCGTACTCCAGTTGATAATAGCTTCCTTATCATAAGTCCCTCCTTTTTGTGGTTTTAATTCCGTAAAGGCTTGCCTTCCGGAACTATCATTTCCTTAGATCGATAATTCTCTTATACTTTGTACGTTTTTCTGTATCCAACAGTTTATCGATTTGTTCCCGAGGTAAAACCTCTACCTCACATCGTAGACCAAGAGTCTTGTGTAGGTCTGTGGAAAGGGCCTCACAGGATGGCTTCAATTCGCCTTCCTTGCCATGGAAATCCACGAGAACCTTGACGAACTCTTTTTGACCTTCCTTCCACAGCTTGATCAAATACTCTCCTCCGAAAAGACCTGTTTTTTTTATAGAAGGCTCAAAATCGGTAGGGTAGATGGCAACGCCCTTGACCTTTATCATGTCGTCCACGCGGCCCCGGATAGAGCCCATGCGTTTGAAGGTTCTCCCGCATCTGCATTCACCTTTTACAAAGGCCGTTATATCGCCTATTCGATAACGTATGAGTGGGGCTGCTTCCTTAAAAAGAGTCGTCACCACAAGCTCCCCCTCCTCACCATCGGATACTGGCATACCCGATGCGGAGTTTATGACCTCAAAAATGTAAGCATCTTCACTGATGTGGAGCCCATTCTGATGCTCGCACTCAAAAGTTGGTGCACCTGTTTCTACGCTGCCGTAATTGTTGTAAGCTTTACAGCCCCAAAGCATTTCTATGTCGGCTCTCATTTCCTCGGTGAGTGGTTCCGCAGTATGAAATGATGCACGTATTTTAAAGTCTTTGATCGGGTCAAAACCCATTTTTCTTGCTACATCTGCAAGATGGAGCATGTATGAACCCGTGCATCCGAACACTGTTACACCCCAATCGTGGGCTATCTGCAGCTGCCTCTCTGAGGGGGTGACAGCGCCACTGCCCGTGGGAATTACTATTGCTCCGGTTTTCATCACTCCTTCAGTGGACGTGAATCCTACAATGAAGAGCGTATAAGCAAAGGCTATCTGCACCATATCCTTCGACCCAACACTTTGCGCCCGCAGCCTCCTGGCCCACAAGGAGGTAATGTTATCCCAGTCGTTGAGGGTGTGAAAGATAGGTTTCGGTTTGCCGGTACTTCCTGTTGAGGCTTGAATGCGGACAGCGGGCAAATCGCCTTGGTAATCACCAAAGGGAGGGTATTGGGCCATGCTGTCCGCAATGTCTTTCTTTGAAATAAACGGCACCTTTACAATATCATCCACATTCTTCACTTGCTCAGGTGAAAATCCACGCTCCTTCCATATCCTTTGGTAAAAGGGGATATGATCCCATGCCCTTTTCAACAGAGCTTTCAATCTTTTCTCCTGGATGGCCATTAGTTCATCTCGGCTCACCTTCTCTGACATCCAATCTATTTTTATATTTTCCTTCATGGGCATGCCCGCTAGCCTTTAAAGTATTGCTTCCACGCTTTGCGGACCTTATTCAAAATATTAAGATCCGGCATTACACGATCAGGGGTGGCTCGTCTTTGCTCATCTTCCATTTTTTTTGTAGCGTCGATACCTATCTTTGAACACCATGCAAATTCGGTGAATCCTTGCGCATGGCCTAAATCCTTAGCCTCGTACCTTTTTCTCGCTGCTGGGCTTAGCGGATAGACGCCCTGTCCTGGAAAAACGATTACGTCGAGTTCAGGGTCCACCCTAGTCGCTTCTGCAAAATATACCTCTCCAGGCTTAAAGATATCAATGTCCTCATCCACGACGGTTACCCAATTTACACTTGAGCATCCATAACCTGATGAGAATGTGGCGTATATTGCTTGCTTTGCCCATCCGGGATACCTTTTCTGAATCTGCACAACAGCCTTGTAACCTCGACCTTCGATTGGAAGGTAACAATCCCTAAAACCTATAACATTATTGCGAAGCACGTTATACATGTTGCTCTGTATGGGTATGTATCGAAATACCTCGCCCTCTCCATATTGATGGCCCATTGAACCGGTCACATAGAGGGGGTCTTTCCTGTGCGTTATACAGGTTACATGAAAAGTCGGGGTGATCATTGATTCTTCATAATATCCCATCCACTCACCGTATGGCCCCTCTTGCAGAAGTTCTTCATGACAAAGATGTCCCTCAATCACGATCTCCGCTTCAGCAGGAACGTCCACATCAATCGTCTCACACCGCACTAAGTTATCAGGTTCTCCTGACAAGGTAGAGGAAAGATCATATTCATCTTCTGTGACAGCCCCCATTTTCGTGGTTGATGCACAATACTGACTTGGTGACATTCCGATAACTATGGCTACTTCAAGATATTTTTCACCTCGTTGGCGAGCCCTGGCAAGGTGCACCCCTATATCTTGCATAGACAAAGCCATTATTCCAGTGGTGTTTTTGTTTATTACATGGACCCGGTACATACCTATGTTCCTTCCGAATTCTGGATCCTTACTTATAGTGCCGTTCAGCGTTATATAAGGACCCCCATCTTTGGGAGCCCATTGAATAATGGGGAATTTGAATAGATCGATCTGATCGCCTTTTATGATGACCTCCTTACAGGGTCCGGTTTTTACCATCTTAGGTTTTATCCATTTGTTTTTTTCCCTCATCACTTTTGCATAGTGATCTCTTATCATCCTCGGTGTGGAATCTTCTGGTAGTCCCAATGCCAGTGCCATCCTTGAATATTCACCGAACAGGTTGGCAACCATTGGGACCTTGCTCCCATCCACACTTTTGAACCAAACTGCCGGTCCTTTTCTTTCGTTTAACTCCCAAATAATAGCAGCTGCCTCTTGACCATTTACGGGTCGGTCGACCTTCACAATTTGTTTTTTCTGTTCGAGTATTTTAATGAACTCTCTAATTGATGCCATAGTGTCATCCTCCTTTTGTGATATCTAAAGCTAAGCAGTCCCAATTTCTATGATTACAAAAGCAACTAATATGCCAAGTATATGATCTGATTGTAACATAATGTTATCTAACAGATATTACTCATTTCTGAAAAAAGTAATGTAACTTCATCGTGTCTTATTTACTTGACACTATTTGGGAGCTATAATATTATTTCCTTATATTATGAATGAGTTACAAATTGATGTATAAGGGGGTTTACATGTCTATAAAAATGGACAAGTGGCTCAGTTTTTGTGAGCGCATACAAGATGCTCTCGGGGGTTACGGTCCGGATCTGCTTATCGCAGAAATGTTGAAAGTTATCCTAAGGAATAGATATGAGGGAATAATCCTGGTGGACAAAGAAGGTTTAGTTCGTTTTATGGATAGGCCCACTGAGAAGTTTTTTAGCTTACTCCCTGGAGAAGCCAAAGGAAGACCTTTCTCAGACTTCTTCCCAGATCTTGGCATCCTAGACGTCTTGAAGACAGGCGTTCCTCAAATAGGAAGAATTCAACAAGTAGGCAAAACTAAAAAGGTTGTAACGAGATTTCCTATCATCAAAAATGGCGAGATATTAGGATCTGTTGGAAGGGTGGTGTTTGGGGAATTAGAAGCAGTAAAGCAGTTGTCACAACAGATTCAAAAGCTCGAAGCAAAGATCTTACAGTACAAGGAAGACCTTAAGACGATAACCAGTGCAAAATATACTTTTGACGATATTCTTGGGGTAAGTCAGGTAATGGTTGATACTAAGAAGATGGCCGAAAGGATAGCATCGGTGGACTGCACAGTGCTGCTTGTTGGAGAAAGTGGAACGGGCAAGGAACTTTTCGCACACAGCATTCATCAGGCTAGCGCTCGCCGTAGGGGTCCTTTTGTCCGCGTGAATTGCGCAAGTATTCCCTTTGACCTTGCAGAAAGTGAGTTATTTGGTTATGAGAAAGGCGCGTTTACGGGTGCCAATGCCGGTGGCCAGAAGGGAAAGTTTGAGCTTGCTTCCGGCGGTACAATCTTTCTGGATGAGATAGGCTCTATGCCTCTTACAATGCAAGCCAAGCTGCTTAGGGTAATTCAAGACAAGGAGATTCAACCGTTGGGTGCTACCAAGTCGCGTAAGATTGACTTCAGATTGTTGGCTGCAACAAATATTGAATTGCCAAAGCTTGTACAGCAAGGCTTGTTCAGGGCAGATTTGTATTATCGTTTAAGCTCTGTGCCTGTTCATATATCACCATTGAGGTCAAGACAAGCTGATATCCCGATTATAGTGAGTTCATTGCTTCCACAGATAAGTAAACGATTAGGAGGAACTGCCCAGTCAATTGAGCCAGCCGTGATGGAGGCCCTTATCTCTTACGACTGGCCAGGAAATGTCCGAGAATTGACTAATGTGATCGAACAAGCAGTTCTGAGCAGCTATCCTAGCTCTCAAATTTCCCTCAAAGATCTACCGGAATTTATCCTAAACATGCACAATATAAACCATCGTGGTCCTCGGGACATTAACTCCACAGTTCAGGAAGCCGAACGAAAGGCAATTATTGAGGCCTTGAAAATATCGAAGGGAAATAAGAAAAAGGCGGCCAACGCTCTCGGCATCTCTCGAGCAGGGCTTTATCAAAAGATGGGTCGTCTTGAAATCAAATAAGTATAGGTTTTACAGTATAGAAAAATTTGGATTCGCTCACAACTTATACATAATCTTCCTATCAACCTTTATAGATTTAGGTCTTTTGATTGTGATATGATTTGAATCTGCAAAGGCAACCATGTTATTTATACAAATATTTTTTAAATTTCACGAAGCGGGTTTATTTTGAGAAAAAAGGAACCATTGGGCGCAGCAGCGATTAATTCCTCCTTTAGCTCGCCAATAGATGAAAGATATTTTGATGACTATCTGCCTGGCTCTGTGTATGAGTTCGGATCCATTGCTATCCGGCATGACGAAGTTGTTGAATTCGCCAAGCTTTATGATCCTTTCGTTTCTGATTCCTGTCAGAAAGCATCAAGTGAGGCCAAAAATGGGGTAATTGTAGCAAGCGGATGGCAAACGGTCATAAAGGGAATGAGCCTATTTTATAACTTATACATTTCACAGAAGGCAGACATAGGCACAGCTGGTATAGATAATATACGCTGGGTTAGATCGGTGCATCCAGGCGATGAACTCTCAATCCGTGTTACAATTAAGAGTCGGGCACTTATCTCGTCAAAGCCAGGTGAAGGGATCATTCATTCCTACGTTGAGATAATGAATCAAAACAAAAAAGTAGTGACGACCTTGAACGTTAAGAGTGTTTTACCCTGCAGAAAAAAATAATTAAGGCTTCGCAACGTTCAGCAGATATTATAGTAGATTTGAATTTTTTGCCATCGAATGTTTTTCCAGACAATTTTGCTGCTTAAAGATTTCTAATGCCATAGTATTCACGCCGTAACTAATTCCGACAGCGAACAAGGGCTATCCCCTCTCTGGTCATTACGACCTCCCGATGCTGATTCATAGTTTCTAAAAATATCCGGATAATTCCTCGATCAGGTTTTGATTGGGAGAGCCTCGTTTCGAGGATGGTCACCCTAAGTGAGAGCTCGTCGCCTGGGCGTACGGGCTTTAAAAACTTGATTGGGCCAGAGCCGGGAGAACCCATGCCTGCAACCTTGGAGAGGAAATGATCAACAAGAAGCCGCATGGTAAAGGCAGCTGTCTGCCATCCGCTGGCGATTAGACCGCCAAATGGGCCTTCTTTAGCCCTCTTGGGATCTAAATGGAAGGGTTGGGGGTCATACCGTTTGGCAAAATCAAGAATCTCCTTTTCCTCTACCATGATCGATCCGAACTCATAGACAGATCCGGGCAAGTAATCCTCGAAATAAAGATCATCGAGCGGGAGATTATTCGTGGAATTTGTCATGGATACTTGCTATCAATTTAACAATAATAACCAAATTTGAAAATAGGAAAGTTTAAACCATTAATTTTGTGTATTTGTTATGGACTTTAATATTCTTCATTTGGTTCGATCGGAATTAGGAGCGATTGGTTTCTTGAATGAACTATGGGGGGGTGTACCCCCATAGTTGGAGCTTAATACGTAAAATATTGCCAAGAGAAAGCTAGCATAATTCTTAAATACGCAGACTACCGTTGTTCAGGAAGAAGTGTCTAAGGCTCTCATGACAATTTTCAAAATCTGCTGCAAAATCTGATAAAAATAATACTATTCATGGTAACCGCTTATACACGCAGCTAAACGGTTGATTGGACATCTAAGGCACCGAACTGTATATTATTAAGTTTGGCTTTTTGTATAGAGAACTCTGATCAAAGCCCGGTAAACATAATGGAACTGACGCAAAAGCACAGTCATTTAATAAACCCAGCACCCGAGTTGAAAAAACAAGTTTATAGCAAGACTCGTATGCTGACAGCACTGTTTATTACAGGCTTCGCTGCGTTTCTCAATCTTTACGTTACCCAACCACTCTTGCCACAATTCCAGCAGTTCTTTCGGACATCAGAACTGCTAGTGAGTCTTACTGTAAGCGCTCCTGTACTAGCGGTTGCGCTTACTGCCTCTCTGACCGGTCTTCTGGCTGATACCGTGGGACGGAAAAGGGTTATTGTTGCCGCCACATTGGGTCTGGCTATTCTTACGGCTCTTGCGGGAACGGCTACTAACCTGAGTCAGTTAGTTGCATGGCGGTTTCTGCAGGGGTTTTTCATTCCGGGCATTACCGCGGTCACCATGGCTTACATCAGCGAAGAAACACAGCCAAGAACTGTGGGTTCCACCATGGCAACCTACGTTACCGGGAGTGTTATTGGTGGTTTCGTTGGACGTTTCATCGCCGGTCTCTCTTCGGCTTGGTATGGTTGGCGGGTACCCTTTGTCATCCTTGGCATTATAACCGGTGTATGCTCTATAGCAATATGGTGGTTTTTACCCCATTCCACGAAGTTTGTGCGTCGACGCGATTTTGCACAGGCCTTTGCGTCCTACCGTAGGCACCTCTGGAACCCCCAGCTTTTGGCCACCTACGCAGCAGGCTTCAATGTCCTTTTCTGTATGGTAGGGACGTTCACGTATGTCAATTTTTATCTGGCAGACAAGCCTTTTTTCCTAGGGCCCTCAGCGCTGGCATCTATTTTTATGGTGTTCTTGATCGGTGCAGTGATCACGCCTCCTGCGGGTTTTATCATGGATCGAATCGGCCAAAAAAAGACACTGATAGGAGCGGTGGGAGTATCAGCAATTGGAATGGTGCTAACATTGATTCACTCTGTGCCAATTATTATAGCGGGGTTGACGCTGGAAGCAGCTGGAGTTTTCGTCTGCCAGTCAGCATCATCAAGTCATGTCGGGGAAGCAGCTCGGGAAGCAAGATCCTCTGCTGCAGGTCTCTACATTTCATTCTACTACTTGGGTGGTTTTGCTGGTTCCGTCTTGCCAGGCTTCTTTTGGAGTTACACAGGATGGCCGGGGTGCGTGATCATGATGCTGTCTATGCAGGCCATCGCTGTACTTATTGCGAACAAGTGGTGGTTGTGCTAATTGTTTTCTGAGTGCATTGGCCGAAAACTGAGTTCATGTCCATTGTGCACCTCGGTGAAGGTGCTGGAAGCTGCCAGCAGCTTTGAAAGTGCAGTAACCATTATCTAAAAGACAGAGATCTCAGGGCATGGTAAAAGGCCACTGGTTTCTTCATTTTCTTAGTCGGATTACCACAACAAATAGATTTTTTTAGAAATTTGTCCTTAAGTAGCTTGCAGCAAGAAGGCAATCAGCCTGGCTGACTATTTTCATCAATTTTCGATCTATAAAGAACATATTGTGGCTGAAAAAGTGTCCAAGAAATTCTTTAACGCAATAAAAATAGGGAGTCAGAATTAACTTACCCATATCTCTATGGCATGATACAGAGTTCTGTTTATGAATTTCACTTATGTGCCTACTTGATCTAATCATAAAACTCTTTTCTGGCGGATTGGATCGTTTTGCTCATGTAGGATAGGAACTTGATGTTGCAAGAAATGCAAGTTTGAGGGTTTGATCAGTATTTTGTAAAAGAAATTGTTAATCCGTGAACCTGTCGTCTGTGAAGTAATTGTGAAGTTGAACCGTGAAACAAGGGGGAAGCACCATGAATGATTCTTCCCCCAATTTCTCATTTTCCCTTGATTTACGTAGTATTACGAATCATCGTGGCATCACCGAACAACCTCCAGGAACGACTCTGACTCCGTGAATTGGGGTTCAAATCCCTATCCTCCAGCCATAAATAGCAAATAGCTGCAAGCTGTAAGCGATTAGTTATAAGCGATCAGGAAAAACACAAAGGGTTGGCAAATAAAAGCCAACCCTTTTTTTATTATTCTGCAATCAATAAAGAGGATGGCCGTACTTTCTTTTATGTTTTGTGGTTGATAAGATTGCTGTTCACACATCAGCTACTCTTTGAGCTTTATGTATAAGGCGCCGTCAGAGACTTTGATGTCTTCGACGCCTTTGGAAAAGGCATCCCAGAAGCCCCGTTGGCCTCCAAATTCTTGAACAAGATCTATATTCTTAATGCTGCCCAGCCATGCATTCGGGATTGGTATGCCGCCTATGCTGACTCCGCGAAGGATAACAACAGGTTTTCCCGCCTCATGGCGTAACGTTACGCCGCATGTCAGCCGCAGCGCCTTGCCCCCGAGAATGGGCATATCATTGTCTACGGGTATTACCAGCTTGAGGCTGACCATATCATCGGAAAGGTCGATAGCGACTCTTCGGGCTGTTTCCTCATCTTTTGCTATAAGGGCATTCAGCTCTTTCTCTGTGATGCGGATTTCCCGCTTTGCCGGGTCCTCTGCATAGCGTTCAGGCTCAAGTCGTCCTTTACTTATTTTTTCATTGGGTCCCGTGCGTGAAAACTTTCCTTGTTTCTGAACGCTCTGTTCAAGGCGGTCAAGCTTTGTATTCAACACCTGTTGTTCTTTTTCATTCAGCTTTGTGGGGTTAAATGGGTTGGCGTAAAAATTGTGTTTTATCCACCAGGCGCTTGCGATTATCAGTACGATGAAGAATAGCGCTATTATGCCCAGAATGCGAGGCCATTTTGATTTGGTCTGAGCTTTATTTTCTGATACTTCTTCCGGAGTCATGGAAACCCTTGCAATCTTTTCATTCAAATATAAGATGTATGCTAAACCATTTTACCCTCTATACCGATACCATGTCTACCATGAAAACCCCTAATCATAAACCCGGATTAGTCTTGAGAGCATGTGTCGTAATTCCCGACACATTGTTTAGCTTCATGTGTTACATATCAGATATTCCTGGATGATGCCTGTCCGAGCCGATCCCGTATCATTTTCAGAATGACAAAGGACTCCCGTTCCCTTTCCTCAAGGGCGCCTGTGATGTAACTGATAGTCTCCCTGTAGTCCGGCATGAAAATCTTTGAGAGTGCGTTGCACCGCCGCTGGGTCTTGCGGAGCTCCTGAGCAAGCCGCATAATGGCATTTTCCAGCTCTGCCAGTTCAGCAAGGAGGGGAAGCACCTCAACGAAACGGCTCATGGCTACATCAGTATTCGCCGAGGTTCCCCCGATTCCAAATTGGACGCTTACCGGCTCTGTTCGAACCGTCACATGGGGAATCTCCATACCCATCAGGTGCTGGTCAGAGACATCTACCTGGTGATCCATGTTTACGGCAAGGGAAGCGCGGTCAAGAGCTTCGGAACCCACCTCTAACTGAGCTTCACTGAGGGCTGAAAAAGCACGGCGAAGAGCTTCAGCAGCTTTTTGTTCGGCATCACGGGCGCGAGCCAGGCGGCTCATCAGCTCAAAAATAAGGATCTGTCGCTTTTGTTCGAGGAGGTCAAAGCCTTCTTCGGCGAAGGCAAGTTGTTTTTTCAGCACGAGCAAATTCGATTTAGTCGGTGCTATGTTCAGTTTTCCCATAAAATCCTGCTATTTTTTTGGGACCCAGGCGTTGTATCAATTTGATAGCCTGCTAGCCTGCAAGCTTGCCAGCTTGTAGCCCTTCACGCCCGATAGTGGCTACCTTAATCCTTATCCCCTCATTCGTTACTCCCGTCTTCCTGCTTGCGATAGTAAGCATTCAAGAGGACATCGCTCACACGGTGTAACTCATCCCTTGGCAATGTGGAGAGCACATCCCAGCCGAGTTCAAGTGTTGTTTCAATAGATCGGTTCTCGTATTCACCCTGATTCAGGAAGCGCGTTTCAAAGGCTTCACCAAATTTCAGGTATTGCTTGTCAAGCGCACTCAGCTCTTCTTCGCCGATGACGTCTGCCAGCCCCCGAACGCGTTTAACGTAGGCGTAGCAGGCGAATAACTGGCTTGCAAGGATGGGATGATCTTCCCTGGTGTACCCCTTGCCAACGCCATCTTTCATCAAACGGGAAAGGCTTGGCAGACCGGCAATAGGTGGATACACGCCGCGCTGGAACAGATCTCTGTCCAACACAACCTGTCCTTCAGTTATGTATCCGGTGAGATCGGGCACAGGATGGCTGATATCATCAGCAGGCATGGTGAGAATGGCCATCTGGGTGATGGAGCCCGGCGAGCCCTCGATGCGGCCGGCACGTTCGTATATACTTGCAAGGTCCGAGTAAAGATAACCGGGATAGCCTTTACGGCCAGGAATCTCGCCTCTGGCGGTACCCACTTCACGCAAGCTTTCGCAGTAATTTGTCATGTCCGTTAACAGCACGAGCACGTGCTGTCCGCAGTCAAAGGCCAGATGTTCCGCCAGGGTCAGGGCAACACGAGGGGTCAGAAGGCGCTCCACGCTTGGCGCATCTGCAAGGGAAAAGAACATGACGGCGCGGGCAAGAGCGCCGGAATCCTGGAAGTTGCGTATGAAAAACTCTGCTACATCGTGCTTCACACCCATGGCAGCAAAAACGATGGAGAACTGGACTTCTTCCTCCAGCAAGCGTGCTTGTCGCACGATCTGGGCTGAAACACGGTCGTGAGGCAGTCCGTTTCCAGAAAAGATAGGGAGCTTCTGACCGCGAACGAGCGCATTCATCCCATCAATGGCAGACAAGCCTGTCTGGATGAATTCACGGGGGTAACGCCTGGCATAGGGATTCAGAGGCATTCCGTTGACATCACGCCTGTCAGCGGAGAGCGGGGGTGGACCTCCGTCAGCAGGACGACCGAGGCCATCGAAAATGCGGCCGAGCATCTGCTGAGAAACGGGAAGACGAAAGCTCTCCCCCAGGAATCGGGCCCGTAAGGTCTTATTTGAGAGGCCTGTGGTTCCTTCAAGGACCTGGATTACGGCCTGCTGTTCAGATATTTCCAGAACACGGCCGAGACGGGGGACACCGCAGGGATCGAGAATCTCAACGAGTTCATCGTAGCCAACATCCCGAACACGCTCCACAACAACCAAAGGGCCTTCGATACGGGAGGCGCCAACGTACTGTAATCCCCTGTCTTCTATATCGAATGGTTCCTTCATAGCATGGTCGTGTGCATATCTACATCGAACGTAGCCTCTTTGATATAGTCTTTCGCCAGTGCGTCGATTTCCTCCTTGACCGACTGTTCCAGATCCATGAGCTTGTCGAGATCTGCGTTACCGAATACTATCTTAGCCCGAAGTATATGTGGAACACAGGCAAGAGAGCGAATTTGTGCTAAGGGGACACCTTTTTGAATTAAGTCGCGACCCTTACGATACAGGGTAAGAATGATGCGCAAAAGGGCAACCTGCCTCTCTGGCGTGCAATACATGTCGTTTTCGTCAAAAGAGCTCTGAGCGAGGAAACCGTCTTTTATTATCTCTGCGATAAAAAGGATTAAACGCTGTCCCTCTGGCAGCACATCGGGTCCAACGAGTTTGACGATTTGCTGGAGGCGATCTTCGCGCTGGAGGAGGGTAAGCGCTTCCGTTCTCATCTCAACCCAGTCGGGAGTCCCTTTTTTCCACCATGGGCCAACATCTTCAACATACTCCGAGTATGAATGCAGCCAGTGGATAGAAGGATAATGGCGTGCATTGGCAAGTTCTGTATCAAGGGCCCAAAAACATCGAATAAATCGGCGTGTGTGTTGGGTTACTGGCTCTGAGAAATCACCACCCGGTGGACTAACTGCGCCCACGATGCTTACCGAGGCCTGACTGCCTCCAAGGGTAGTGACGGCGCCGCCACGCTCATAAAATTGCGCCAGTCGTGTAGGTAGTGATGCAGGGAATCCTTCTTCTGCAGGCATCTCTTCCAGTCGTGCTGCGAGTTCCCGCAGGGCTTCTGCCCAGCGGCTGGTAGAGTCGGCAAAAACAGCAACTGAGAGGCCCATATCCCGGTAATACTCAGCGAGGGTGATACCTGTATAGATTGAGACTTCTCGTGCCGCCACAGGCATATTGGAAGTGTTGGCAATGAGGATGGTTCGCTCCATAAGGGGCATACCGGATCGGGGATCTTTGAGCTCAGGAAACTCCCGGAGCACTTCGGTCATTTCATTTCCCCGTTCTCCACAGCCAATGAAGACGATGATATCGGCATTCGACCATTTTGCAAGCTGGTGCTGGGTAATCGTTTTCCCTGTTCCGAATCCTCCGGGGATGGCGGCTGCGCCTCCTTTACCTATGGGAAAAAAGGTGTCGATGATGCGCTGACCTGTGATCAACGGTTCGTTGATTCGCAATCGTTCCCTGATGGGACGTGGCACCCGAACGGGCCACTGCTGAAGCATAGTTATCTCTTGAAAACCTCCCTCGGTCTCTATGACCGCCAAACGGTCCAAAAGTGTATAATCACCCTTCTCGACTATTGACTGGATCTTACCGCTACAGTTCGGGGGAACCAGAATCAGGTGATTGACCAGCGGTGTCTCGATAACGTGCCCGATAGGCTGACCGGCAGTCACACTATCGCCAGGTGTACACTGAGGTTCAAACGTCCATAGTTTTTCCGTATCCAAAGGGTTAACCTTTTCTCCGCGACGGATCCATGCGCCGCTGCGTGCTTGAATACCAGGCAATGGCCGCTGAATGCCGTCGTAAATGTTGCCGACCAGCCCGGGACCCAGCCACACGGACAAAGGAGCGCCTGTGCATTCTACCGGAGCTCCGGGTTTTAGCATAGTAGTATCTTCATAGACCTGTATAGTGGCGTAATCACCTATCAGTCGGACAACTTCACCTACCAGCCCCAGACTACCAACATGGACAACCTCGTACATCTGGGCTGCATGCATACCAACGGCGGTTACGATGGGACCGCTGATTCGGGTGACAACCGGTTCAGGTGTTTTTTCAGTTCCACTCATTAAGCGCTTTCTCCTGCGATAATTTTCGGTACAAGTGATGCCTGCACCGCTATCTGCCTCCGCAATTCCGGCCATAATCGTCCCAGCCTCTTCAAAAGCCTGTTGTCCCAGACCTGGCGAGCATCTGCGTCTTCAATGATGACCCCATCCTCTCCAATATTGTCCTCCCATGAAATAGTGATATTCACCGATCTCCCGACATGGCCCTCGATTTTCTCTGTAAAATCACCTTCCAATATAGTGCGATCTTTCTCTGACAGCCTCACGACAAATTCGTTACCTGTCATCTGACCTATAGCATGTGAGGCGAGAGAAATAATCGTTTCACGATAATCAAAGCCCTCGTGGGCACGCAACCGCTGACATGCTTCATCGTAGATGGATTCAAGCAGTGCTTCAACACGGGCCGCACGCAGTCTGCCCGTTTCGATGGGAACAGTTGCCAGAATCAGTTCGCTCCGGCGGTTACCCTCTGCACAGGCTTGTTCACGTATTTTTTGCCTTACCTGGTCTGCCTCGGTGGCGGCATTATGTAAGAAAGCCTCAGCATCCTGCTTTGCACGAAAAACTATTTCATCGGCCTTTCTGCGGGCGTCTGCAAAGATTTCAGCGCTCAACTTCTCTGCAGAATCTTGATTTGTAATCATATCAGAATCCTCTTAACCAACCTTTATACCAACTGCTTCCTGTACAAGTTCACGCAGGCTCTTACGTCCTGGCAAAGGTCCTTCCGGTCCAGGTATCTCAACAATAAGAGGATAATCCCGTCCCAGTCGAATCTTGTCAATCCGTGATCGAATCCAGGAAGCCACTTTTTCGGTTATGATAATGATTGCACAGTCAGTTCGGGTAGCCGCAGTATCGATGGCCACCTGAGCCTGCTCCGCAGTTAACACAACATATACAGTGATACCTGCTAAACGAAACCCTCGCGCAGTGACCTCGTCAGCAACACAATAGAACTTCACTGGATACCCTCTTAAATCTTCTGTATAAGCATCATGGCGATAGCAAAGCCGAGCACGGCAAGCCCTTCTGCCAACGCGACGAACAGAAGGCTGCGGGTAAGCAGTTCGGGTTTTTCCGCTGCTGCACCTAACGCTGCAGCCCCGATTCGTCCTACCGCATAGGCTGCTCCTATAACGGTGGCAGAGATAGCAATGGCCGCAGCCACACCAAGGCCGATTGCTTTAAATACCCACATCTGATCTGCCTGTGTACCCCCGCCAGCAGCCTCTGCTCCCATGGCTACCGCTGGTGACCAGATTATTGCCGTCAGAACCGTTCCGATGGTTCCAATTCGTTGTAAGATCGACTTCATCATGCAACACCTCCATTTCTGGGGCTTGCGTCGCCCCCTC
>JGI11944J13513_1000175_pt1 | contig 71498 bp, 84 predicted proteins | sample TerdegcoTASludge_FD_13513 | JGI IMG/M metagenome (IMG submission 13513) | reverse complement strand
CATGGAGGCCGAGGACCTCGGCGCCATCAAGGCCAAGATCGCCGAACTGAAAGGTCGTGACCCGGGAGCATTCGCCGCAGACCCCATGGTCGTCGAGGTCAAGGAATCCACGGCCGGAGGAGTCGAGGTCGCTGCGGCGGGCGTGAACCCCCAGTTCCTGGAGATTGAGAGACGGCTCGACAAGATCGAGAAGAAGATCGAGTTTGCCGATGCAGAGATTGCCCAGCGCGTGGGCAGGAAAATCGGCCGGGATATTGGCATCCTCTACGGACTGGTCGCTGGACTGACTGTGTTCGTCATGCTGCTGGTCCTGCTCCCGAAGCTGAATATGATGATGTAATGGAGGTGTGAAAAAAATGTTCAGGTTTGAGAAAGAGCAAAAAGTCTGGGACTTCAACGGCACAAAGATCGGTGGACAGCCTGGCGAGTACCCGACCGTACTTGCATGCTCAATCTTTTACAACAAGCACGAGATCGTGCTCGATGAGAAGACCGGAAAGATAGACAAGGCCGCTGCAGAGGCCCTCTGGAACAGGTGCCAGGAACTCTCCGACATGGTGGGGATTCCGCACTTCATCCAGATCCTTGCAGAGTACCCGCAGGCCTTCGAGAGCTACTTCCAGTGGTTCGACAGTGTGGACAACAAGACCGCGTTCCTCATGGACTCCTCTGTGCCCTCGTGCCTTGCACATGCCTGCAAGTACGTGACCGAGGTCGGGCTTGCTCACCGTGCCATCTACAACTCGATCAACGGTTCCATCCTGCCGGAGAACATCGAGGCCCTGAAGAACAGCGACGTGGACGCAGCAATCGTCCTTGCATTCAACCCTGCCGATCCATCCGTCCCGGGAAGGGAGAAAGTTCTCGTCGAGGGTGGTGTCGCAGGACAGGCCAAGGGTATGCTCCAGATCGCCGAGGAGTGCGGTATCACCCGTCCCATCCTCGATACAGCGGCAACCCCGCTCGGCCTCGGGTCCGGGAGTGCCTACAGGGAGATCCTTGCCTGCAAGGCCATCCACGGGTACCCCACCGGTGGCGCATACCACAACATGACTGTTGCCTGGACATGGCTCAAGAGGTGGAAGGGATCCAAGAAGAACCCGTCCCAGCTCGTCGAGTCCCTGAAGGGCAAGGACGTTTACCTGAAACAGCTCCTGCACCACTACCAGGGTGGAATCGAGGGCGTCGTCCAGGCCGCATGGTCTGCTCCCGATATCGGCTGCAACCTCGTTGCGAGCACCCTCGGTGCCGATCTCATCATGTACGGGCCCATCGAGAACGTCGAGCCGATGATCACGGCCCAGGCCTACATGGATATCGTCACCCTCGAGGCAATGCGGCCGCTCGGTATCGACTGCAAGGCCGAGACCCACCCGATATTCAAGCTCATTTAAAACCTTTTTTTTTACGCACGCACCAAAGAGCGTGGTATCCCTGCTTTTCCGGAGAACGGGTTTTTACCATCCCGCCATGATTCCCGGTTCACAGGAATTTATTGTACGCCCTTCCCCACCCTTGTTTCCGTTGGATGATTCCCCCCATTGATTGGATTACTTCCCTGCCATAGACGGCGCGAGCAAGGCTCCCTGTCCTGTGTTCCGCCGCACAATAATCATTCCTGAAAACCCGGCGAAGGTGCAATAAACCATATCCTGCTATATCTTGAGAGGTGTGCACCCGGGCCTGCCTGTTGGAGGACACGGACACGGGAGTTCAACCAGGGGATGACCGGCAGGACCCTGATGAACGACTCTTTAGTCAGTAAAAGAAGGAGAAGAGAGGAAAGAAGGGTCCTGCAACAGGATAAAAGATCTATTTCACCTGAAAGCTTTTTTTTGTGCTATCGCTTCTGCCCCGGTCCGGTCATGGCAAGGTGCCGCATAAGTGCCATGACTCCGGGCCTTTGCCTCTTCTGCCGGTCGGCTCCGGGAGAGGCCATCTCCACGAAGGGGTTTTGCATCATCTCGCTGTTTAACCGGTCGGAAATCTCGTCGAATATCCTGTGGTACGCCCTGCAGTACGGATCTACACCGGTGATTGCCCCGTGGCCTGGGACCATGGCATTGTAAGGACAGCCTCCCCTGCAGTACCGGAGGTGGGGGCAGTCTGCGCAGAGCCTGTCCACGCACTCCCTGAACTCCTGCAGCATCTGCCCTGCCGGGGAACCGGCAAGTTCGGCAGGACTAGGGCAGTCGGCAACGTTCCCCATCGCATACTCGGGCAGGCCGACAAATCGGTAACAGGGGTATATCGAACCGTCAGGCCCGACGGCAAACGTGCTCCCCATGCAGTCAACGAACGTGCAGACAGTCCCGTGCCGGAAGAAGACGCACTTGCAGAGGTCGTTGATGTTCATGATATCGAACCTCCCGAGGTTCTCGAGCGAGACATCGAGGAGGTACACGAGCAGTTCCCCGTAATCATCGGGATCGAGAGTCCATGGCTCGGGATTGTCATTCCGAAGCGATGGTAACGCGGGGTGGAGCTTGAGCGTGAACCCGTTTTCCCTAAAAAAACGGATGATTTCTTCCTTTTCCCTGAAGGACTGCGACGTGAAGGTGCAGATGAAGCTCACCTTCAGGCCGTGATCCCGGGCTGTCCTGTACCCCCTCATCGTCTTCTCGAAGTACCCGTCGCCACGCTGGAGGTCGTTGATCCGGAGAGGCCCGTCGATGCTCGTCCCGATCGGGACATGGTACTCGGCAAGGATCGTCGCGATCTCGGGGGTGAGGAGCCAGAGATTGGACTGCATGGCAAAATCGGGGCCAGCATGGGATAGTCCCTCCGCAAGGAGGGGGAGGGCTTCGCGATAGAAGGCCGCACCTGCAAGCAGGGGCTCTCCGCCATGGAAGGTGAACGTCACCCGCTCCTTCCCAAGGGAAGAGACCCAGCTGACGACATCCTTCACCGTCGCAATCTCCATCCGGGGAGAGGTTGGCTCCGAGCTCCAGCAGTACCTGCACCGTGCAGGACACCCGAGGGTGGGAACGATCATCACGTGGAACGGGTTCTTCATGATCACGAAAGTCTTTGGCCAGGTCGAAGTTAAGAGTTACCTTTGTCTCCTTCCCGGCCCGGGTATCCTGTTCTCCCCGCACTTTCACGCCCCGTGGACCGATCCTTCATCAGGGGGAGACTCCCATTCCATACCGGGATGAAGGGTGGAGAGATGACAGGGCCCGCTGTGCCGGACAGAGACCGGAAGGGAAGAGAGGATCTCCATGAAACCGCAGACCGCTGGCTCCGGGCAGCACGCGCCCTCCCTGCTTCGGACAGGCCGCACGCAGAACGCCTCGCGTCCCTGATACGTGCCCATGCAACCGACAGGCTGCCGGCCATCGCGGACCCGCTGGAAGCAGCAGTCTTCTCCCTCTTGATCGAGCTTGCAAAGGTCCGGGAAGAAGAGAGGGGGCGAAAGGAACATCCCTCCGAACCCCTGAACCCTCAGCGCGGGTAAAAATCCGGGTGGTTACGGGATATCGAGAGGCTCAAAGCCCTGCTTGTATACCTTCCCGAACTCGATCGAGATCTTCGGGTCAATGTTGCAGACAGGACAGGTGTAATCGTCAGGGAGTTCCTCAAACGGTGTTCCCGGCCTGATTCCCCTGTGCGGCTCTCCCCGGTTCTGGTCATACACGTACCCGCAGACAGAGCAGATCCACTTCGTCGGGACCCACTCTTCAAAGCCCCACTTCCCGATCTTCCCCTTCCCCTCCATGCCGCAGATGGGACAGACGTACGTCTCGGGGAGGTCTTCGAAGGGTGTGCCCGCGGGGATGCCGTTATGGGGCTCACCCCGGAGCGGGGAGTAGATATACCCGCAGACCCGGCACTTGTACCTCTTCACTCTCTGCTCTGTTTTCCTGCTCTTCTTCATCTTTTCTCACATCCGTCGTTTCTCAGCATGTATGAGAGTTCCCGCGAGGTGTTAATAGTATTTTTCATGGAATCAGGGTGGACGGTCTCCCTGCCACGCCGGTCACCGGAGGATTCCCCTGCCGGGTTGTCCCATGGAGAGTATCATTTACCTCCCTGTGATATACTCCTCCTATGGACGGAGGATCCTTCTTTGACCCTGCTCTTGAGAGACTGCCCCGCGGCGATCTCGATGCCCTCGTTGACGAACGGGTCCGCTACACGATTGCCTATGCCAATGAGCACTCGCCTTTCTACCGCAGGTGGTTCCGGGAACACTCCATCGATCCGCGCGCCATCCGGGAACACGAGGACCTCCTTGCCCTCCCCCTCGTCTCCGGAAAGACCATCCGTGAGAACCAGCCTCCTGTGGCACCGGAATTCTCCTTCAGGAGCCTCCCCTGGGAGGATATCTTCACCGTCCATGAGACGAGCGGAACCTCGGGGACACCGAAGAGCTTCTTTCTTTCCTGGGACGACTGGATGCGGTATGCTGCAAAATATGCCCGGATATTTGTCTCGCAGGGATTTGGAAAGGGTGACCGGGTCGTTATCTGCGCGTCGTACGGCATGAACGTGGGTGCAAACACGATGACACTTGCCGCACGCGAGATTGGGATGACCATCATTCCGACAGGTAAGTGCTCGTTTCCGAGCCGGATCCTGAACAGCTACAGGCCGACAGGTATCGTGGGAAGTGTCTTCAAGCTGCTTCGCCTCGCCGACCGGTTGAAGAGCGAGGGTATCGACCCGCGCGAGACATCGCTGGAGAAGCTCGTCGTCGGGGGTGAGAGCTTCTCGGACGAGGCCCGCATGCACCTTGCCCGTGTCTGGGACAGGGAGGTGTACAATACCTACGGGAGCACCGAGGGGACGATGTGCGGCGAATGCAGGGAACGGCAGGGACTCCACGTGCCTGAAGACCTCGTTCACCTTGACGTGTACGACCCTGGGCTCGAATCCTTTGTCAGGGACGGGGAGTGCGGGCGCGCAATCCTTACCACGCTCCTGCCACCCGGTGGCAGGTGCGGGACCCTCCTCATCAACTACGACACCGAGGACACGACGGTTGTGCTCACCCGGGGATCATGCCGCTGCGGGAGGACGCACATGAGGATCTATACCCCCCAGAGGGAGGCTGAAACCGTGTGGGTGCTCGGGACTCCGGTCAACAGGGTGGACATCGAGCGGGGAGTCTTCCAGCCGGAGAACATGGAATACCTGACCGGAGAGTACGAGGCATTCGTATATCCCGGAGATGAGGGGGGGGTCGTCATCCGGGTGAGCATGGAGACACGGGATCCTGCAGCACTCCCAAAGGAGGATATCTCGGGGCGTTTCATCTCATCATTCTCCCGGTACAAACCCGGCCTTTCTGCTCTTCTTGGAGATGAACTGGAGATCGCCTTTTCCTTTGTTCCCCCCGGTGGCCTCGAACTCCACCAAGTGAAGGGGAGACCCAAAAGACTCGTGGACCGGCGGTGAATCAGGGATCGGGAGAGAATGTGCCGTCCAATCCCGCAGCACTGTTATTCTTCCGGCGATTCCAAACCCTGCCATTCTTTCCCTGACCGAAAATCTGAACCTTTTTAAGGGAAAAAGTCCGATCAGTACATGCTCTCTGGATGAGTCGCCTGGTCTTTCTTTTGTCAGACACCCCCAGAATCTGGCATCAACCCCCCTATCAGTCAGGGACTGTCCAGATGAGCCCGTTTTCCATCGCATGTGCATCGCCGCATGTTCCGCGGGTTTAATATGTACCGGGAGTAACCATCTCACTAGAAATGGCAGATTTCTTCGGGTCACTCCTATATTCTTTCTCGGCTCTCTTCGTGATTCTCGATCCCATCCTGAGTGTCCCGATATTTGCTACCATGACGAGGGGGCAGTCCGCCTCCGAGATAGGAAAACAGGCAGTCATCGCGGTTGCAGTTGCAGGGTTCCTCCTCTATACCTTCCTCTTCTTCAATTTTTTCATCTTCGATATCCTTGGCATCAGCCTGCCCAGTTTCCAGGTTGCCGGGGGAATCCTCCTCTTCATTCTCGGGATGCAGATGGCCCTCGGTATCGATATCGGCAGGCCAAGGGACCGCTCCCCGTCGGCGGCAGGAGTCATCATCGGAACACCCCTGCTCTGCGGACCGGGGACCATCACGACTGTCATCCTCCTCGTCAACCAGCTGGGAATCCTCATCCCTGCCATTGCAATCGCCCTCTCCCTCGGGGCAACGTGGATCATCCTCCGTTTCTCCTCAGAGATCCAGAGGTTCCTTGGAGACTGCGTCACAGAGATCATGGCCCGCGTCCTCGGGATGCTCGTTGCAGCAATCGCGGTCAAGATCATCTCCGATGGTATCATCGGGCTCATTTGAGGCGACGCCGGTACATGAAAATACCACTCCTGACCCGCTGACCAGCAGGCATCTTTGGGGATGCGGTGGCTGAGAGAATATCCTGTAATATTCAGAAAGGATACGATACAATGGGTTAAAAATGGTTAATTAACCTTCCCCGAGGGGGAAGGGCTGGTTGAAACCTCCTCTCTTTCAGTACCGGAAGACCACGTTGAAGTCCATCGATTTTGCACCGAAGAACTCCTTGCAGAATTTCGCAGTCTTTTCCGGGGCATATTCCTTGCAGCTGAAGATGTCGAGGTACGCGGAGTTCGACTCGTTGGCAAAGTGGCCGGATACGAGGCTCGTCTCGATCAGCTGCGTCATGGAGTAGCCCGCAACCTTTTCATTGGGGCCGAAGTGGACTATGGTGGGGTCACCAAACCTCTTCATCTCGATGAGATCACAGAGCCTGATGATGAACTCGTGAATCTTCTCCGGGTCCCTGATGGTCTCCGGATTGCACTGCTTCAGGTCCACCATAGTGCACAAACCCCACGCCTTGTCGTTCTGGAACTTCTTTATCACATCGTCGTCCTTCATGTTCCGGACGGCCATTTCACGCCTCATTTCAAGCATGTCTTCTTCTCCCACCATAGTTCCCTTACTGGAACTACTTACTTAGAGGTCTGAACCTCCTGATTTAAACTTTTCCCTCGGATCCCTCACCTATCCGGGCTCCTTTTCACAGATTAAAGGTAAATTATTGCTCTTTTTGGAAAAATATGTCAAATAATGGCTCTATTTGAAAACGGCACAGATTGCCATGGATTTGGAACGCGCACCGGGGAGATCAGGGTTCCAATCCGGGCCTTTAACAGGCATATTTTTGATTCTATATTTTTTGATATATTATAATTGAAGAGATTTTCTTCTTTTCTTTCGATAAATCCCGCGCAGCTCCCCCTCCTGCCCGGTCACCCCTCCTTTTTGAGAACGCGCGCCAGGTCATCCCTTCCGACGGAGAAGACCTCGACCATGTGGTGGGGATGATACCGCATCTTTGCCTCGCGCAGGCCCGGGACTCCCATGTCACTCTCCCGGTTGATGTAGGTGTATTTCCCCTCGAGATAGCGCGCAGTCTCGGCATTGACTGCCTTGTAAATTCCCTCGCAGTCCGGCAGACCCTTCTCGAAATGCACAACGGCAGTCTCCGGGTCGAGCTCCTCGAAGATGGCGATGGCGCCGATCTTCTCCCCGACCCTAATCGCAAGGCCGGACAGTCCGAGATCGGTGAAGTGATCGATGGCAAAAAGGACCGCATCCTTCTCGAAAGAGAGGAAGGGATGCTCGTCGCACTGTCTCCATTCGCACCACTCGTGCAGGAACGCCCCCACATCAGCAATGTTTTCGGAAGAGATCTCCTCAACGGTGTGGTGACACCTCTGGACAAACCGGTTATACTGCTTCCGGACGGAGAGGTACCTCCTGCCGGGCAGGTGGGCAAGGTCCCGGGTAAGATACACGTACTCCCAGTAGTCCCTGTCGGGCTGGACCGGGAGATCCGGGTAAAGAGACCTGATCCATGCGGTTGTAGGTTCATCGACCAGCACGAGCGGTCTCTCTCCCCCTTCCCGCAGGGATAGTTCCATCACATCGAGGAGCGTTTCCCTGTCCCTCGGCCCGATCGGAGGGCGGAACGTCGTTATCCCCTGGACCGTGCTGCTGATGACAAGGGATCCGCGGTGCTCTGCAAAGGTATAGTGGGCGAAGTGGTTCCAGCAGACCATGTTGGAGAAGAGGTTGTCACTGTGCGAGGGCGGAAACTGTGCATAATGGCGGGAGAATACCTCCCTGTCTTGCATTGTGACAGGGTGGAACCGGGAGAGCTTCAGCATCCGGAACCCCTCCCCCGGTAGATCATCGGGACATGCCCCTCCATCGGGAGAAATCCGCTGCCACGGTAGAAGTCCGAAGTCCCCGGTTCGGCAACGAGGGCAATCCACGTGATTCCCCGGGAGAGGCAGACCTCCACGAGCTTCTCGAGGATGAGCCGACCAACGCCCCTGCCACGGAACTCCGGCAGGACGACAAGGTCCTGGATGTAGGCATCGGCCACCCCGTCAGAGATGGCCCTCCCCATCCCGGCGGTCACCCCGCTCTCCCGGTGGACTGCAACGGCAAAGGCAAAACTCGAGGCCGTGAGACGGGGGAGTTCCGAGGGATCCCAGTTCTCATTCCACCAGCCTGCCGCGCGGTACAGTCTCTCGAGTGCAGTATTGTCCCATTCCTTCACGGTCATCACAGCAAACTCATCGCAGTCTGGCATATCCTGGCCTTGCTCCTTCCCTTCCAAAATACCTTCATCCAGCCCTCCGTTCGCCTCTTTTTGCCATGTATCACATCGGACATGCAGACCCGGGACAACAACTCTTACAATATCCTTCACGGGTAAAAAAATTCCGACCCGGAACCTGTTTCCTCCACGGGGAATGTTGCAGCAAGCCTGCACCGGGCTGCAAGACCGGTACAGTGGCAGGGGTGCATGCGAAGGACCCCCATCTCCCGCAGTGCCGATACGGTCTTTTCAAGCCGGGACTCCGGTGCACCGGCGAGGTGGAACCCGCCGATGATGTCAGAGACCGTCTCTTCCCCACAGACCTCGCGGGCACGTGCAACAATATTGCAGATCCCGGAGTGCGAGCACCCCGTGATGATGACAAGCCCCTCCTTCCCCGCAAATGCGAGTGCACTGTCATCGGAGAGGGTATCGGGGACGAGTCCGCCGGGACCCTTCTTCATCCTCTTTTTTGAGGGGGCTATCTCTTCGAACGGGAACCTGCGGGGAATCTCTCCGAGGAAGACCAGATCGGGAGAGAGCCAGACCGGTTCCCTCGAGAGACAAATCTCGAAGTGTTCGCGGCATTTTTCCTCGGAGAGGAGCGATCCCGTCTCGGGCAGGTCGCCCGTCTTCTTCGTCGAGAAGATATCAGGATGGGCAACGAGCGTCGGGCGGATGACCGGTCTCCCGGAGATCCGCGCTTCGGTCATTGCCATGATGTACGGATAAAGGCCCCACGTGTGGTCGAGGTGACCGTGGGAGAGGACAACGTGGGAGGCTCCAAGGATATCTTCGTTCATTCTCCGTGCATTTTCGAGAAATGCGCCGGAATATCCGAGATCAAAGAGGATCTTTCTCTCCCCGGTCTCGATGAGGACAGAAAGCGCGGGTTCTGCAAGGAGATAGCGGTCGATGAGAGTGGAGCTGTCGACGAGGACCCGGACCCGCATGGTCTCTCACCGAACCCCTCTCTCCCTCTCTTCGATGACCTCTATTGCTGCTTTAACTATCGCTGAGAGCTCTTCCACGGAGAACTTCTCCGAGTTCAGGACGAGGTGGTACGGGGAGATGTCCCTGATATCAATGGAATAGTAATCGCGGTACCTGCGTGCCTCGGACTCCTCCCTCTCCCTTGTCAGGAGAAGGGCAGTCTCAATATCGCGGACGGTGTCGCGGGAAAAGATCCGTTCCACCCGGCAGATGAGGGGTGCCTCGAGCCAAATCTTGAGGTCTGCGTTCCTGACAAACCACCCGGAGAGCCGTCCCTCCGCGATGATATCGTCTTCTTTCTCTGCAATCTCACGCTGCCGCCTGTCGATATCGTGATCGATTGCAGGGTCTTCCTCCGCGATCCGGCCAAAATCCACGAGATCAAGACCCCTTTCTCTTGCCATCTCCCGGAAGACTTCTCCGGCAGAGATCAGCCTGTATCCGCAGACTTCTGCAAGGTGACGGGCAAGAGATGTCGTTCCACTCCCCGGGAGCCCGCTCACCGTGATCCGCATCAGATGCCCCCTATGTTGAGGGATTTCCGGATGACCTGGCTGATCGTGAGCGAGCAGATCATGTACCAGAAGATCCATGCCGGAACCGGGCCAAGGATTGCCCCTGATAATGTATTTTCACCGAAAAATGGCATCGTTATGGGGGCATCGGGGGTGATACTCAGGCGGAAGAGGAGCCAGAAGAAGATGGGGACGGTGATTATCAGGATGTACGCCATGGGAGTGAACTGCTGCTGGGAGAGCTCCAGCTGCTCCTTCATCATGCGGTCTCTCCTCGCATCAAGTTTCTTTACCCTTTTTTCGTCGCCGGAGAGCTGGGCCTCGCGGTACTCCTTCTGGAAGGCTTTCATCCGTTCCTGCACCTCCGTCATCCGCTCGTAATCGATGGTGTACTTCTGGATCAGGGATGAATACAGGGCGGTGAGGGCCGAAAGGATGACGATCAGGATGAAAAAGGGCATCATCTCCGCGAGCGGTCCGAGGACAGTGTCAAGACCCCTGCCCACACCCTCCCGCAGGGGGGCGATACTGTAGGAGAAGATCATCGCCATCGCCACCATGAGGGCGATAAAACCCCCGAACCTGCTCTTCATCGCTTTCACCGGAGAACGTCTGCCATCTCGCGTACCGCAAGCTCGAGGAGGTTGTCGGCATTCGTGATGTATTTGATGGTGCAGCCCGTGAGCATGGAGTAGGATGCTGCAATCGCCCGGTTGAAATTCTGGTGATCAGCGATTGCTCCCGATCCCTCCCGGTCCCTCGTCCGCGTCTCGTCAGAGAGCCTCCGCATCAGGATCTGGTCGGGGTCAGTCTCCACGAGGATGATAGTGTCAGGCAAAAGCTCCCGGAGCACCCACTCGGGCAGGCCGGCAAGGAATCCCCGGGGGGTTTTGACAGAGGCATGCGTGTCGATGAGAAGGTTGCCCTCCTCGCGGGCCATTGCCCGCGCTGCTGCCTGCTGCAACTTCTTCTGGGTATCTCCCGGGAGCCGGCGCATCTCGTCCCGGTCCCGGACGAGCCCCTGCGCCATGGCCGTCTCGAACATGTACGTTCCGAAATTGAGGGACCTGTAAGAGACTCCCTCTTCCTCGAGGAGTTTCAATGCCCCGGTGACGACCGTCGTCTTCCCGACGCCGGGGACTCCTGTCACGATCACTCTCCTTCCTGTCATTCTCATTCCTTTCCGAAAAATGTCCGCATGAACGGGTACATCTCCATGATCTGCTGGCTTGCAATCTCCTCGTAGAGCCTGTAGGTGATGGAGACCGTCAGCAGGAGCCCCGTGCCACTTACCGCTCCGATCACGCCGAAGAGGTTGGCAAACACCGAGAGGACTCCGATGAAGACACCGCCAATCACGGTCACGCGGGGGATGTACCGGTCGAGGTACTTCTCGAGGACCTGCGGGTTCCGCCGGTATCCCGGGATGGACATACCTGACATCTGGATCTGGCGTGCAACGTCCTTTGAATCCATGCCTGCCGTCTTGATCCAGAACAGGGCAAATACCGCACCCCCGACAACGACAACGAAGATATCGATACCCATCCTGAACAGGACTTCCCACGGGGGATGCCCGAGGTCATAGATCCACCACATCCAGTCATCGGGCCCGTTGATGGGGGCAAGGAAATACATCAGACCGCTGACGGGAGTTGCACCCTGGAATGTCCCGAGTATGGTGATCCCCACGTTGTTCAGGAAGAGCCCGATCATCTGGATGTTTGCCTGCAGCACACGGACAAGGATCATGGGCAGGACACTCGCATAGATGAGCTTGACCGGGAAGCGTGCCCGGGCGCCTCTCACCTGGGCATGGGCGAGAGGTATCTCAATCCGGGTCGATTCCACGTACACGATGATGAGGAAGATACCGATGGTGGTAATCAGGGCAATCAGGTCCGTCCCCATGTACTGGAGGAAGTTTGCGCTGTCCAGTATCACTGCAACGAGGCGGGGGAAGAAACCGACGGGGTACGGGTCGTTGACCGGGGCCCAGTTGATAAAACCGTTAATGATTGCCTGCGATATACCGGCGATAATGAAGAGACCGACACCTGATCCAATTCCCCATTTCGTGACGACCTCGTCCATGAAGACGATCAGGAGACCGCCGATGCATATCTGGATGAATATGATGAAGGAGACCAGGAACAGGTTTCCGCCAAAGAACATGTCCGCGATGACAGGGTCCGGCAGGAGGAATCCCCCGACGAGGTTCGGGGCGGCCTCTATGATGATCATCGCGAAGATGAGGAGTTTCTGCAGGCCCATGTACTGGATCTGCCCGGAGAGTTCGCTCGTGTCGATGTGGATCAGGTCCGCTCCCTTGAGGAGCTGCAGCACGATGGACGCTGTCACGATGGGGCCGATACCAAGCTGCACGAGCGAGCCGCTCGCCCCTGCAAGGAGTGCCCGCCAGTAAAAGAAGATATCCTGCGAGTTCGGGTCAAGCCCAAAAAGGGGGATGTTCGTGAGGACAAAGTAGAGGATGAGGATCCCTGCTGTCCATGCGAGCTTGTTCTTGAAATGAACGTGTCCCTCAGGGCTTTTCACCGTGGGCATCGCTGCAAGCAGCGGTTCCATTCGGTCCAGAAGTTCTCCCATTCTTTCACCACAGGGGGATCAGATAACCAGCGCCTGGCCACCCGTCGCCTCTATCTTCTCTTTTGCCTGTTCTGAGAACGCTCGTGCCGTAACGCGCAGCTTCTCTGTGACTTTTCCGCTCCCAAGTATCTTATCGATACCGATCTTATCCGCGGATATGGCGATGGAATCTCCCTCGCGCGCAGCAAGACCGGCTGCCAGGAGCTCATCGAGCATCTCCTGGAGCCTCCCCACAGAGATTGTCCGCATCTTCTTCGATGTGGGGTTCACAAAGCCATCTTTGCCGTTGTGAACCTCGCCGTAGACCCAGTAATGCGAGAAGCGGTGATCCCGGTGGCCTGCCCGGCCGCGACCGCCGCGGTTCCCGGCGCCCCGCCTGTTCTTGTGCGTGCCTCCCCCGCATGTCCGCGATCCACGGTATTTCGACCTCTTGTTGACTGGCATCTTCCTCACCTCATCTTGTAGAGGAGCTCGTTGATCTCCTTCCCGTAGTACCCGAGGGCACCACCCTGCGGGTACGTCCTCTTGATCGTCCTGTATCCCTTGCGGGGCGGGTGGAGACGCAGGACAGGTTTGACACCCGGGATGTCGGACAGGCGTGCCTCTCCTGACGCGAGGGCAGAAGCGAGCTCGGCGATTCCCTGGTAGGGAGAGTTCTCGCGGACATACTCGTCGGTCAGCGGTCGGTTTCCTTCAATCCGCCCGCGGGTCCGGAGGATCGTCTCGACCGTTGCCGCGTCCACCTCGCCGTATGCCACGAAGTCCTTGACCTTGCGGATCATCCCGAGGTATTCGGGTGTATCGGGGACGAGCACACAGTGGTTGATGTGGTGGAGGCGGAGCATTTTGAGGGTGTCCCTGATGTCCCTGCGGGTATTCACGACCCCCCTCACCTGCACGATGGCATACATCATCCCTCTCCTCCTGTCCGGATCATGTTCGTTGCCTTGAGGGCATTGAACGTCGCCTTCGCAAAGTTGATCGTCGTCCTTGTCTGGCCCCTTGCAAATGTCCAGACATCGCGGATACCGGCCAGGTTCAGCACTTTCTTGCTGATATCCCCGGTCACGAGGCCGATCCCCTGCGGTGCGGGTTTGAGGGTCATCCGGACACTGCCGGCTGCACCCTCGACCACCATGGGAATCGAGTGCGCTGTATTGCAGCCGCATTCCCAGCTGCCGCAGCCACGCCTGACCCGGATCAGGTTGATCTTTGCATCAACAATTGCCTTCTTGATGGCATCCCCCACCTGGGAGTCCTTGCCCTGGCCGAACCCGATATAGCCATTCCTGTTCCCGACGACCACCACGGCGCGGAACTTCACGCGCCTGCCGGAGTCGGTCATCCGCTGCACCATGGTGATGTCGAGGACTTCGTCCTCGAGATCGGGCAGGAAGAAGTCCACGATCTCCGGTTCCTTGATGGGGCGACCGCTCTCCAGGACCTGGTCTATGCTGGAGAACTCTCCGGCCGCAACCATTCGTCCCAGGCCGGTCAGCGGGACCCATTCCACTTTCTCGTAAGCCATGTCACTCCAGCTCCTTCATGATGGCGTCCATCGCCTGCTCAACATTCTGTACCAGGTCACCGGCACGGTCAGGTGCATATGCTGCAATGTGGGCACCCTTCACCCTGCTGTCATCCGGGAGTATCTCCTCGCCGTGGGGTACATCGAGTCCTGCCGTCACTGCACCTTTCAGCGCGGCAAAGATTCTTGCTCCCCTCGTTGCCCTGTGGAGCCCGATATCGAGGATCGCAGAGTCAAAACCCGCATTCTGGGCTTTGACTGCAAAGAGAATCCCCGTGAGGAAGGCCGCCGGTGTGTTCGAGAGCGAGCCCCTGTACCCGTAACCGGGCAGTTCACCGGAGTGTGCCGTCACCCGCGTGACGTCCCCCTCCCTCTCTGCCTGGACGAGCTGGATGATGATGTGGCGGTTCGTCCGGCGCACAACCATCCGGGGCCTGTCAGACACGACGAGTTTTGCCCGGGCGTAGTAGTTCGTCCTGCCCTCCTTCCTTCTCCTGAAGGGGATGAAATAGCGTGGTCCGGTCGCCATGTTACCTCCCCTTCCCCGTTACCATTGCAAGGTGGGCCTTCAGGTGAGCCACGCTCCGGAACTGTCCGCCTGCTGCCTGGCGGTAGAGAACCCTGTACATGCGGGGTTCGATCTCGCCCTTCCCGCGGAGCTCCGCGAGTGTCCGCCGGAGGGCACGGATCTTCCTGATCCACTGTCTCTTCCGGGGATTCCTGGCCCCTGCAGCTCCCTTCCGCCGCCCGGGCCCCTTGCAGTGCCCGTAGGCTCTCTTTGCCATGAGGGCCCGTGCCCTCCCCCGGCTGTTACCCCTGACCTTTCGGGCAACAATCGCTCCCTCGTCGATGAGCTTCCTGATGTCATCCCGGGATATCGCGTTCTGAACATCAGAGAGCCGGTCGGGGTTGAACCATACCCTGTTCTGGCCACAGGAGAGCAGGTCTGCTGCTATCCGTCTCTGGGAGGCGAGATTACTCATCGCTCTCATCCTCCTGTTCTTCAGCCTCTGCCACGACGGGTTCTTCCTGCGCCTTTGCTTCCCGCGGGTTGAGGATCTTCAAACCAGCCTGGATTGCCTTCTCCTGGATGATCGCCCGTTTTCTCATGCCGACCCCTGCAGCGATGCGGATTGCATCGTGCTCCGGGTCGAGTCCATCGAGATCGGACGGCCTATGAACCCTCACGTCGCGGAACCCGCTCGGGTGGAGCCCGCGGGCAGCGAGGGGGCTTCCGTATCCCGGTGTCGGCAGGGGGCCCTTGGCCTTCTTCTGGATCCGCTGCTTGTTATGAAGCCCGCGCGGTCTGCGCCAGCTCTTCGAGAGCTGTTTCTTCTTGCCAAAACCATCTCGCCTGAACCGGGCGGACTTCTCTGCTCGGGTCCTGATTGCCCGAATGATATCATCTGCCATTATCCTTCACCCCCTCTGGACCCTGTATATCCCGTCCTGGAAGATGCGCGGGTCCCTGTACTTTATCCTGGTTGCGCGCTCGATGTTCGCGGAGGTGATGCCCAGTTTCTCGCGATCGATCCCGGAAAGAACGATCTCGTCGTTGCCCACCTTTGCGGTCACGCCAGGGACTATCTGGGCATACCGGGGTTTCTTCTCGCCGAGGAAGTTGTTGATCTCGAGCCGGTCTCCCGAGAGCCGGAGCTGGATCGGGAAGTGGCTGTAGACGACCTTCATGCGGTACTCGAAACCCTCTGTCACACCCCTGACCATGTTCTGGACATGCGCCTGGATTGTGCCCACCATGGCAATGGTCCTCTTCCTGTCAGCGGGCGTGGAGATGACGAGTTCGTCCTCCCCGACAGAGAGTGTGATCTGGGGGAACCGGAATATCCTCTCGAGCTGGCCTTTCGGGCCGCTGACCCGGACCGTCGAACCATCGACCTCGATCTTGACACCTTTGGGAATGGTCACGGTGCGTTCTGTTGCCATTGTTCACACCTTCTAGTAGACATACCCCAGGAGTTCTCCCCCGACACGCTCCCGGCGGGCCTGTTCGTGCGTCATGACCCCCCGTGACGTGGAAAGGATGAGGATTCCGAAGTTCTTGCCCGGGAGGAACTGTGTCTCCCAGTATTCGAGCTCGTCGAGACGGACGGAGTAACGGGGGGAAATGGCACCGCAGCGGTTGATCTTCCCGTTGAGGTGGACACGGAACTGTCCTCCCCTCCCGTCCTCGATGTACTCGAACCCGTTGATGTACCCGTTCTCCTGCATGATGCGGAACATCGCACCGAGCAGCTTGCTCGCGGGCTCGATGATGACCGAGGACTTGCCCCCGTCTGCTGCGTTCTTGAGGGCGCACATGCCGTCAGAGATGGTATTGAGTCTTGACATTGGACTATCCTCCGCCTAGTTCATCTTCTTGAAGCCCATCCTGTGCGCCCATTCCCGGAAACACTGGCGGCAGAACATGATGTTGTACCGCCGTACAAGGGCCTGCTTCCTGCCGCAGATCCTGCACTCGTGCGCACCGCGGCCGAATACCTTCGTCTTCTCTCCACCCATCAGTACACCTCCACCCTGTGCGCCTCCTTCAGGAACAAAACGGCATCCTCTGGCGTGACCCGCTGCTTAACAGGGAGGCGGCGCTGCTCAATTGACCGGCGGGCTACACGGATGCCCTTCCGGGCAAGGACGACGTTGATATCCATCCCGTAGATCCCGATCTGGGGGTCGTAGCTCATCCCGGGGAAATCGGTATGCTCCTCGATCCCGAACGAGAAATTGCCCCACCTGTCGAGCTGGTTCCTTGATATGCGCCGATCGACGATGTCGAGTGCCCTGGAAAGAAATTCCGCCGCTTTTTTCCCCCGGAGCGTCACGCGGCAGCTGATGGGGGCTCCCTTTCGAATGCCAAACGATACGTTCGTCCGCTTGGCATTGCTCCGGACAGGCGTGTTCCCCGTGATCGTTCTGAGCAGGTCGATGGCCCGGGTGAGCTTGTCCCCGGCTTCACCGACTCCCATGTGCACAACGACCTTCTCGACAAAGACCTCGCGCATGGGGTTTGCAGGGTTCATTCTTCAATCCCCCATTCCCTGAGGGCCGGCTCCTCGCGACCCACCATGTAGATGTATTCATCGATGGTCTCGAAGCGAGACCCGTCAGACCGGTCTTCGAGGACGACCCTGTTCGGGACACTCCCCGGAACCTTCTCGATGCTGACTACCCGGGCAACCTTCCCGGAGTGCCTTCCACCGATGACCATGGCCATGTTCCCCACGGCAAAGGGGAAATGGTCGAGGATGGCGAACCGGTTCTCTGGTTCAAGGGAGAGGACTATCGAGTCCCCCGGCCTGTACCTGTTGTCCGCGATGACGTTTGCACCGAACCGGAGATTGAGCTGGACCTTTCCTCCGGGGACGATAGTCTTGTTCCGGACCTTTGCAAGCCGCGTCTTTGCTGCCTCGGCATCGATCTCGATCGTCCTGTGCCGGCCCTTCTTGTCCCTGAGGATCCGGTAGTGCTTGCCGATCCGCGGAATCGAGATGATATCAAAGATACCGATTCCCATGCGGGGATTCCTGCACGGCCGCCCGTTGACGATAACGTCCTTCTGCTGGAGTATCTGCCGGACCTCCTTTGCGTTCGCGGCAAGGTGCATGTGGTCCCGGAGCCAAACGGCAACCGGCATTGCATTGGCATTGTGCGGACCCGGAGACGTCTTTGCAATGAACTTGCTCGTCTTCTTGGCGACATGCCAGGAATCAGGGGCGTTGAGCCTCTTCAGATGGTCTGACATTATTCAGCCCCTCCCAGTCTCCCTGCCCTTTTTTGGTCTTTCAGGTTCAGCTTTGTTACCTGTACATTGGAGGGGTGGACGGGCCGGGGGACCTCGGTTCCATCTGCCTTGTTGACGGAGACGCCCTGGACGACGATGAGAGACCTCTTCGTGTCCACCATGTCCACGAGTCCCTCGGTCCCTGCCGATTCGCCGCGGAGGACTTTCACGGTATCTCCCACCACGACCCGCACGCTGCGCCTGCGGAACTGTTCTCTCAGGGCGGGTGCGAGCGGGGCCCGGAGGAAGCTGTTCCTCGCATGGGCTGGTGCCGCGTACCGTGCCTTCCTCTGTTTCCTTGGCTGGCTGCTCTCGACTCTGACCATGGTCTCCCTCACACGATGATGGTGGCCATGGAACCGATCTTCGGGAAGCGCTCGGCCACTTCGCGCGCAACAGGGCCCTTGATCTCGGTTCCCCTGGGTTCGTTCTTGTCATCCACCACGACAACAGCGTTGTCCTCGAAGCTGACCCGCATCCCGTTTGGCCTGCGGAACTCCTTCTTCTGGCGGATAACGACTGCCCTGACGAGCTTGCGCCGCATGTCGGGAGTTCCCTTCTTCACGCTCACGGTTGCGATGTCGCCAAGTCCCATCTTGGGCTGGCGCCTCCGCACACCATGGTACCCGAAGACGGATACGATCTGGACCTCGCGGGCTCCGGTGTTGTCAGCACAGAGGAGGCGCGTCCCTGTCGAGAGCGCCCGTGGAATGCTCGACTGCTTTGCCTTCATGATGGCTGCACCTCCACCACGACGTAAGCGGTGGTCTTGGAGAGCGGCCTGCACTCAGCAATGCGCACGGTATCACCGGTCTTTGCCTGAATGCAGGGTGGATTGTGGGCATGTATCCTGCTGCTCCGCTTCTCGTAGCGGTTGTATTTGCCCACGTAGTGCAGGTAAGCCCGCTCCACCACCACTGTTCCTGTCATCCGGTCGCTCACGACTTTACCGGTAATCACCTGGCCGCGCACCGGTAAAGTGCCGTGAAACGGACAGTACGCGTCATTGCACTCCTTCTCAGGCGGCCTGACGCTCAATCCGATGTTCTTTGCCATTATTTCCCTCTGGTCTTTGGAATTGCGTTGATCCGCTTTTCTGGTGGCATGACCAGCGCAGAACCGTCTATCTCCACCAGGACACCATCCGGGAGGGTGATGCGGAAACGGGTCCCTGCCTTCTGGACCCTCTTTGTCCCGCGATCGCTCCGGATCACCAGCGTGTTCCTGGTCTCATCGATAACCCGGCCTGCAAGGCCCAGCATCGAGGGGTTGCTCGCCCCCGTCACCAGCACATCCAGTCCGATCAGTTCATGCCGGAGGATGTTGCGCGGCGAGATCATGAGATGCTTCGTCTCCTGCTGTTCTGCTCGGTCTTCATCCGGGCGATCGTCCGGCGGAGCTCCCTGATGCGGCCGGGGTTCTCTGTCGAACCCCCGGCACTCACCTTCCCGTAGTGCTGGATAAGCTCGGTCTTCAGCTTCTCCATCTGCTCGGAGAGCTCGACATCCGAGAGCTGTCGCACGTCCCTGGCACGGAATATCGCCATCTCACTTCCTCCCCAGCAGTTCCTCCTCGTCGAACTCCTCGGGTTCAGCGGGGAGGTCTTCCTCTTCCATCTCCTCTCCGACGGTGACGACGGGTATCTCAATGCCCTTCTTCTCGGGTTTCTCCCTCTTTGCCGTGACCTCGAAGTGATCGGGGATCTTCGCTCCTGCCGGGATGATCTTCACCTGGACTCCGATGACCCCGAGTTTCTTGACGGCAACGGCATATCCCTTCTCGACGATCGTGTTGACGGGCTCGCCCGAGTGCTTGATGTATCCCTCGGAGAACTTCTGGGTCCTTGCCCGGGCACCGGTCAGCTTTCCGGCAATGATGACCTCGCACCCCAGTGCCCCGGCATCCATCACCCTCCGTATGATACTCTGGCCTGCCTTCCGGAAGTACCATCCCCTCTCGAGGGCATTCGCAAGGCGCTCTGCCATGATCTGGGCATTGAAGTTCGGGTTGGGCACCTGCTGGACCTCGATCTGGGGAGACTCGACGGCAAAGTCAGTGGCAAGGTCCTGTGTCAGCTGGCGGACGAGCTTTCCGCCCTTCCCGATGACGATGCCGGGTTTCTCGGCAAATATGGTCACCTGCGTGCCGAGAGGCGTCCTCTGGAGATCCATCCCCCCGTACCCGGCACGCTTGAGTTCCTTCTTGAGGTGCTTCTCCACGCGTGCCCTGCGCACACCCTCGGCCACGAATTTTCTCTCGACTGCCATTACTGCACTTCCCTGACCACTATCTCGATGTTCACGGTCTCCTTGCGCTTCGGCGTGGCCCGGCCCATCGCCCGGGGAAAGATCCCCCGGAACGTGCGGCCCCGGTTCGCCGCGACATGCACGATCTCGAGGTTTTCGGTATCGAGCCCGAGGTACTCGGCGTTCTTGACGACCGAGTGGAGGAGCCTGATGTAGGCCTTCGAGGCCTTCTTCGGGTACCTGCCTGCGTCCCACCCGGAGAGTCCCCTCTTGTGGGCGACCTTCCTGTTGAACCTGCGGAACGGGACAGGCTTTTTCCCCTCGACGACCTGTTCCAGGTACGCTATGGCCTCCGATGTCCGCTTCTTCCGGATGAACGAGGCAATCTCCATGGCGTGCTTGGGAGATATCTGGATCTCGTTGACCTTGCCCCTGGCATAGGTATCTCCTTCGAATTCCTGTGAGTAGAATGTCCTTGCCATGTCCATCACTTCAGCGGTACGTACTTGCTCGACCGGGTTGCCCCGATACCGGCACTCCCGTGTGTCACCTTCTTCCGCGTCAGGGCAAACTCGCCAAGGTAATGGAAGAGGGCTTCGGGCATGATCTCGACCTTCACGAACTCTTTCCCGTTGTGGACTTCGACTGTCCGCCCCACCATCTCGGGCATGACGACCATGTCGCGGAGGTGGGTCCTGATGGCCCCCTCCTCCTTCCTGAACTGGGCAAGGAGGTGCTCTTCCCCGCGCGTGAGGCCCCGGATCACTTTCCGCCGGGCACGCGAGGGCATGACCGGGAGAAGCTCGGACCTGCCCATTGCCCGCAGCTCGTCCAGACGGAACCCCCGGTACGTGAACTCCTCGCGCCGCCGGGGGAGTCTCTTCTGTGTCTTCTTTGCCATATTCTATCCCTCACTTCTTGGAGAGCCCCGTTCTCCTCGCTGCAATGTGGCCGACTGCCCGGCCCGGCGGAGTCCCACGGCTCACGGTCTTTGGCCTGCCGGCATGCTGGTGTCCCCCGCCACCGAACGGGTGATCGATGACGTTCATGGCAACACCCCGGACACGGGGCCAGTTCGATGCGGTGTTCTTCATCTTGTGGAACTTCTTTCCTGCCTTGACGAAGGGTTTCTCACCGCGGCCTCCCCCGGCAACGATTCCCACCGTGGCACGGCAGCGGCTGGAAAACCACTTTGTCTGTCCGCTCGGCATCGTCACTCCGACGCGATCTTCCGTCCTGTCCACGACAACTGCCTGGACTCCGCCAGACCTGACGAACTTCCCCCCGTCATTGGGCTGGGCCTCGATGTTGCAGATGAACGTTCCGGCAGGGATCTCCGCGAGGGGCAGCGTGTTGCCGTTCCTGACCTCCGCCCCTTCGCCCCATGCGATCGTGTCCCCGACGCCCATGCCCTCTGTGGCAAGGGCATAGACCTTCGTCCCGTTCTCGAGGCGGACCAGCGCGATTGGTGCGTGGCGGGCTGGATCGTGCTCGATATCCTCAACAACGCCACGGACCGGTCCTGAAGAGCTGTTCACGTGCCGCAGTGCTGCCTTGTACCTGTGCGATGGGGCCCTGTACGTCGGGCCTCCTTTTCCCCGGCTCTGCGTGGTAATACGATGTCCCATTCTCCCCACCTACATGATACCCAGCCGGGACAGTATCTCCTCGGCCGCTTTCTCGTTCGCGAAGCTGATCACTGCCTTCTTCCTGCCATCCATCGTCATCATCGTGGATACTCCGGTGACTTCCTGCTCGAAGGCCCGCTCAATCTCTTTCTTAATCTGCCTCTTTGTCGCGTTGTTGTCAACGATGAACTGGAGCTTGTTCTGGTTCTCGAGTACCATCATTGCCTTTTCAGTAACGTACGGGTAACGGAGCACCATGGTCACTGTTCACCCCCGAGTCGCGCGATTGCACTCTCCGTCCAGACCGTGAGCCGGCCGGGGAGTGTTCCGGGCGCAAGGAGTTCGCAGGTGAGCTGGTCCACGGTTGCAATATCGACTCCCGCAAGGTTCCCTGCTGCCGCGAGTGGCTTCTTTCCTGTTACGATGAGGAGGCTCTTCTTCTGCTTGTAACGTCGTCCCCTCATCTTTCCCCGTCCTGCACGAACCTTGCGGCTGAGCTTGGCCTTCTCGACATCCCCAAGGACTCCTGCTGCTTTCAGCACCGGGATGACCTCGCTTGCCTTGCGCAGTTCTTCGAACCGGTCCTCCAGGATCACCGGCACAGTTCCGGAAAATACGTGGCCCCGTGCCCTGACGAGTTCCTCGCAGGCAGTTGCTGCAAGTGCCGAGGAGAGGGCCTTCTGTTTCTCTTTCTTGTTGATCCGGCGAACGAGTACTTTTTCCGTGACCGGCGGGTGGGCCTCCCTGCCCCCCTTTGCCTGGGGCACCTTTGCTGCCCGTGATCCTCCCCTGATCCGCGGTACCTGGGCGACACCGCGACCTGACCCCCAGCTGTGGGCCGACGAGAGCATCCCTGCATAGGGGTATGTCCCATGGGGCTGGCGCCGTGTGCTCTGGAGCGCAATGACTGCCTTCCTGATCAGGTCCGGGCGGAACTCTTCCTCGAAGACCCTGGGGAGCTCGATCTCGCGCAGCACGGAACCGTCAAGTGATAATACCTGTGCTTTCATCCCTGCATCACCCCTGCTTGCTCTCCATGCTCACGAACTCGATGGCAGGCTGGCGGACGACATGTTCACCCTGTCTCATGGCCGGGCGTATCCGGACAAGTCTCTTGACCGGGCCGGGAATGGACCCCTTGATCAGGACGTAGGGGTTCCTTACCACACCGTAGTGCAGGAAACCTCCTGCAGGAGAGATCTCGTCCCCTTTCTCGCCGATCTTGAGTATCCTCTTGTTGAACTCGGTCCTCTGCTGGTACCCCATCTGGCCCATCTGGGGAACCTGCCAGCGCACGTGGTGCGGGTTCCATGGCCCGAGGTTGCCCACGTGACGCTTCTTGCCTCCCCTCGCGTGTTTTCTCTTGCGGAGTTTTATTCCCCAGCGCTTGACAGGCCCCTGTGTCCCCTTGCCGGTCGTAACAGCAGTGATATCGGCATAGGCACCCGGCTGGATGAGGTTCTTGAGGTGGACTTCCTTCCCAAGGAGGCCTGTGAGAAAGTCAAGCCTCTGCTGGACAGTCCCGCCCGCGACCCGGATCTCCATGATCTCCGGGACTTTTTTGGGGACACCACTCACCTGCTGGGGCAGTGTGTGCATCACGGCAAAGATCTCTTCTGCCACACCTTTCGCGACGGCGTCCCTGATGGTTTCCATTGCCCTGGAACCGTCGTAGTTCCTGGGAAGTGTGATCCTTTTCCCGAGGGCCATGTCGAGATCGCTGGCCCACACCTCTGTGATGGGGTGCCTCCCGTACGTATCCCTGCTGTAGGCACGGATTGCAGCTACTTTCATCGGCGGGGTCTCGACAACAGTGACCGGGACCATGATCTCCTTGCCCTCGGTCGGACTGTTCTTGTGATCATCGACCATGATCACGTGTGTCATACCCACCTTGTATCCGGCAAAGCCCTGCAGCACGGGGTCCCCCTGGTACGAGGGCCATGACTGATACCGGGGTACCGGACTCTTCGCCCGCTTGCGGGGCGAGAAAGCCAGGGATCCTTTTCGTGGCTGGTTTATCTTGGGCATGTTTCAATCAATCCTTCACGTGCGGTTCACTGGAGCCACCTGCGGTGGCCTTTCCCGGAGTTCCGGGTCAATTCGCCTACTCTTTGGCCAGAGTATACCGGAGATAGTGATGTGTCCGGGCTCCTGACGTGCGGAAGATAGGAGGATGCCCCGCATTGCATGCACAGGCACCCGATCCATTCTTCGCCGCAGGGTTGGAGGGGAAGATACCCGCTCCCGGTGCAGTACCCCGGAAAGGCAGTCTTTCTCCTGGCAGCGACTGCCTCCCTGTGACCTGTCTCGCAAAGAGATCCTGAATCCAGCATGAACCTGCCGTTTCAAGGCAGATTATGGGCTCATATCCCAGGGGATACGTCCACCCCGCATGCCTGTTTTCAGTTACACCGTGTCAGCCGGTGGTGACCATGCACCACATTCTCACGCAAAGACACGCGTTGCCTGGAACGCATGTCCCTGACCTTCGATGGGATGCTCATGCCTCCGGTCTTTCCCGGGGCAGGAGAATCCTCATATAGGCTTCCATTATTATTCGAGGGAAACAGATATAAACCTTGTTCACGCCCGCTCCGGGGGAGCGTCACCCAAAATAGATCTCCCCTTCCTTATTGATGTAAACCTCAACATTGTCCTTCACGTAGCGGGCTTTGAAACGTTCAGGTATTGCATCCCGCATCCTGTTGATAAGGGAGATCGTATCGTATTTAACCTTGATCCCGAGCTTCTCGGCTTCCCTGTAGATGATTCTTCCCACTTCAAGCAGGTCCGTCCCCGCGGGAATGGTGCAGAGATGCGTTGCATCGAGAGTGTAGAGGAACTCCAGTGTCTCCCTTGCCCTCCTGATATTCTCCATCGCGGACTTTTCTATCGTGCAGACATTTGCCTTCGATGTATGGATGATATCAGCGATCTGCTGCTGGGTAAGCCCCTGTTTCCGCAGGCGCAGGACTTCCTTCTGCCGCTCTGTCAGCAGCCCCTCCTTCATGTTGAACAGTTCTCCCCCGTTATTTAAACACTTTTCGTTAACTTTTTTGATCCTTTCTGCCGGGAAGGGGATTCATCCATGAGCGATGCACCCTTTCTCCATTAACCCGTGAATCTGGAAAAAAAACGTTGATTCGTGGATAAAAGAGATTTCAAAACGTTTATAACAGTACCGGCAGATAGTAACCTGTTATAACTTAAAAAAGAGGTGAATTACATGGTTGTGAAAGTAGGAGTTGCGAAGCTGGGCAATATCGCGAGTGGTGTGATGGCCGAGCTCCTCCTCGATGAGAGGGCTGACCGTGAGGACATGCAGACATTCATGGCCACGAGCGGGACGAAGCTCCAGCCCGAGGACATCGACAGGGTTGTCAACAACATGATTGCCTGGAAACCTGACTTTGCCATCGTTGTCTCGCCTAACGGAGTCCTTCCAGGACCGACCGGTGCCCGCGAGAGGCTCGCAGCAGCCGGTATCCCGACAGTCTTCATCACCGATGACGTGACAACGAAGAAGGAATGGGCCGAGATCAAGGATGGCAAGTTCGGATACATCATCATGAAGGGGGATGCCATGATCGGGGCCCGCAGGGAATTCCTCGACCCCATCGAGATGGCTGATTACAACGGGAACCTGGTCAAGGTACTCTCCATCACCGGTGCTTTCCGCAAGCTCCAGATGGCCCTCGACCAGATCATCGACCAGGTCAAGGCCGGAAAGAAGGGTGCAGAACTGGTACTGCCAAAGCTCGTGGTCACGTCTGACAAGGCTGTCGAGGGCGAGTTCACGAACCCGTATGCTATGGCCAAGGCACGTGCAGCCTACGAGATCGCCCAGTCCGTCGCGATGGTCAACGTCAAGGGCTGCTTCATGACGAAGGAGTGGGAGAAGTACATCCCCATCGTCTCTTCCGCACACGAGATGATGAGGATCGCCGCTGCCCTCTGCGACGAGGCAAGGGAGCTTGAGAAGGCCTGCGATGGTGTCATCCGCAAACCCCACAAGAAGGATGGTGTCATCGTATCCAAGACCAGGCTCATCAGCAAGCCTGAGTAAAACCCAAACTTTTTTTTATCCGAATCTCTTCAGCCATTCCGGTAAAACTGGCCAAGTTCCTCGGGGAGCGTGAGAATCACGGGTTCCTGGTGGATCCTCTCCATGAACGCCGAATCACTCGTCGAGGAGACGTTCGGGTTGATGCGCGAGATGACAGAACAGAAGCACCGGAACCCATTCCCGGTCTTTCTGCTGTCAAAAAAGAGCGACATGTTGAATGCATATGTCCCGAGACTCCGGTACAGGCGCAGGACCGAAAGGAGCCCTTCGGCGAAGGTGCTGATGTATGGTTCGAACTCGGCCAGGGTCGATACGGGCAGGACGGCACGGACCTCTCTCTCGCCGAGGGGAACGGCCTGGGCAATCCAGCACACTTCATCCCCGAAGAGAAAACGCTCGCTTTCGCTTTCATGCTCGATGAGCCGGTCCCAGTACGTTTCGCCATGACTGAGCAGGAAACGGTAGCCTCCCCTCATGTACCGTTCCGCAAGGACCGCAGGTCTCCTGTCCACGAGTCCCTGGAGGTGGGGGTGCGCAATGCTCGCCCCTGCCGAGGGAAGATAGTTCCAGTTGATGCTCGGGTATCCGGTCTGCCCCTCGAGGGATCGTATCTGCCCGAGGAGGGCATCTTCAATCTGCCGCGGCGTAAACTCGTCAACATGGTGGGCACTCGTGATCACGGTGACCGTGTGCCACGCGGCAAAGGGAAAGAGATTCGGGAATGTCAGGCTCTCGCCGACGGAGATGCGCGTGCCGTCGGGAAAGGTGGGAGTGACACTCTCCACCTCGCTGCTGCAGAACGGGCACCGGGCCGGGACGGGGGGAACGGTATATGCTGCATCGAGCCTTCGATTCAGCCTCTCAGGCGATATCTTGCAGCGGAGGCCGGAGACGTGTTCCTCGCGGAACTGTATCGTGCTGCTCCCGGACCGGACCTCGGTGATTGAAAACATTGGTCCCTGGCCTCTCTCTGGTCGTCAGGTAATAAAAAAGAGTTGGTTTGTCCCTGGTAAAGGGGTACTTACACGATGTACTTGCCGAGGAGCCGGATCGAGTTGGTCATGTCCGGGCCGAGTGGTGACCCGAAGATGATCTGGGTGACACCGGCCTTGGCAAGATCCTCGCACTTCTGCTTGACGGTGTCGGGCGTGCCGGCGATGGTGAAGGCGTCGATGATCTTGTCATCAACGTTCTCTCCGGCGGTCTTGAAGTCGAACTTCGCAAGGGCCGCCTTGATGGTTGCCACCTTGTTCGCATCGAGGCCGTGGCGCTGGATCAGCTCGGGGGGTGATCCGGCTGCAATGAACGCAGCGACGATCTTGGCAGCGTTTCTTGCCTTCTTCTCGTTCATGTCGATGGACATTGCAGTGTAGGCGCCGACATCGAAGCTTTTCTTTCCGACCTTGTCACAGGCAGCCTTGATGATCGGGATGGCGACGGCAAAGTCCTTCGGGTTGGATGCGTTGATCAGGGCACCGTCACCGACCGTCCCTGCGAGCTCGAGGACCTTCGGTCCCTGGGCACCGATGTAGATCGGGATACCCTTCTTTCCCGGCAGGGTGACACCGGTCAGCTTTGCACCATCGTAGTCAAAGAACTCCATGCCGGACTTCTTCACCTCTTCTCCCGCAACGAGCCTGCGAATCTGCGTCACTGCCTCGTTGAGCCGGGCGACAGGCTTGACGGGATTAATGGCGAGCTTGGGCAGCGTGGAGAGGTCCCCGGGGCCGATACCGAGTACCGCGCGACCGTCCGAGATCTCGTTCAAGGTGCAGACAAAGGATGCCATCGCTGCTGGCGTGTCTGTGAAGGCGTTCATGATCCCGGGCCCCATCTTGAGGGTCGTGGTGTTGGCCGCGATCATGGCAAGGGTGGGGTAGCAGTGGCGGTTGTTGTAGTGGTTGGTGATCCATGCATAGTCAATGTCCTTGGACTCTGCAAGCTTGCAGTAGTTCACGACCTGCTTGACATTGACCGCACCTGGTACGAACTCTATTCCATAGGTTGTCAAGGTTCCATTCACCTCATGGAATAGTATCGAACGAAGATTTAAATACGTTATGATTTTCTTTTCACTGAACAGGATGATAATCCCGGATTCATAACAAAATATCCACTTCTACAGGTTATTCTCCGGGGAAGAGAGAGAGTTTTGGAAAAATCGCAGAGGTTTTTATGCCCGAAAAAGATAAATTGCCTTTTTCCCCGGGTCAGGAGGGGGTGAAAGGAGAGAGACAACCAGAACTATATCTCCCTGATTCCGCGGACCCTCCCGGGATTGGCGTGAGAAGATCTCTCCACGCATTTTTTGTGTTTTACCAATCCAGACCCGGGAGAGGAGGTATACGACACAAATGAACAGAAGTGCTTTATCGTTACAGAAAAAAAACTCACAGGAGCAGAAGCCAGAATGCGCATTCTCACGATCGGTCTTGGTGGAGCGGGTACACGTATCCTTGATGGACTGCTGGATTACGACAGGATGAGTGGAGCCCGGTGCGTTGCGGGGGTTGCAGTGGATAGTGATGCAGAAGGCCTTGCATCGCTTGCGCTGGTCCCTGGTGACTGCCAGCTCTTCTTCTCGTCACTCGATCCCAATCATCCTGGCGATATCATTGCCCACGTCCCGAGAGAGGAGATCCTTTCCCACCTCCAGGGGATGGACGATGGCGATATCGATGCCCTCTTCGTCTGTTGCGGACTGGGTGGGACCATGGCCGGAGCGGCTCCCGACCTCGTCGAATTCCTCAAAAAATCCATGGTTGAACCGGTATTTGGACTATGCACGCTGCCAGGAAGAGACGAGGGTGACTCCTGCCTTGCACGTGCTGCCGACCAGCTGGAAGCCCTTCTTGCAGTCCTCGAAGGGGTCATCATCTTCGACAACGGGGCCTGGAAAGACAGGATCTCTTCGATTCCTGAACCTGTTCCCGGAAAAGACATGGAAGACCTCACGGGGATCCTGATCGGGAAGATCCGTCCTGATATCAGGAGAGAACGAGGCGACCCTTTCCATGAAAAAATGAACGCTCTTATCGCAAAGAGGGTGACCCTTCTCCTCCGTGCAGGCGAGCATTCCCTGCGCGAGCCAGAAGACCTCCCGGAGGTCGTCCTGGATGCAGGGGAGATCCTGAACACAATTCAGGGCATGGGTCTTGTGACGATAGGCTACGCCCGGGAGGAACTGCCTCCTGCCCGTCCTCTGGACCATATCCTCCGTTTCGGTCCCCACACGCGCTCCCTTCGGGAATGCCACGTGAAGGCGTCAAGGGTCGTCGAACTTGCAAGGAAGGCCGTTTTCGATGAGATCTCGGCAGCTACCGACCTTGCACAGGTCCAGAAAGCCCTCGTCCTCATTGCCGGTCCGACCCACGAGATGAGTATGAAGGGTTACATGACGGTCAGGAGGTGGCTTGACAGGAGCATCCGGGGCCTCGAAATCCGTTCAGGTGATTATCCTGTAAAAGATACCCGGTACCTTGGAATCCTCGTCATACTCGCCGGGATGGACACTCTGCCTGCAGTCGAGGAGCTGTACAGGGCAAGAGAGAGCTGCAAGGGGAGCACGGGCAGCACGGGTGTTTAGTCCCCGAGAATCCGCGAGAAAGGTATGGTCCCCGCCCCGATCTCTGTCCGTATCGGGATCTTCTTCTCGTATGCGTTGGCAACGAAGTTCATTCCCGAGTATGCCACGAGTGCCAGGCGATAGGGATCCGGGACGAGGTTGAAAACCGGGCTTCCCATGACGACAGGGAAGACAAAACCCGCCTTCTTCATCCGCGCTATGGTCTCCCTTGCCCTGCTCTCGGCAAGTGCCGGAATCTCCCGGACGTTTGCAAGCGCGATGCCTGACCCGGTCTGAACAAGGGAGGAGAGAGAGGTAAGGCCGGATGATATGAAGAGCTGGAGAGGATCAATCGTTGTTCCCCTGTATCCGATCAGGTCCACGAAATGGGTTGCTTCGTCGTGCTGGATGGCAAGCCGACCGCCATATGCCATGCGGACGGGAATCCCCTCCCTCTGGAACACGCCGTCCATGGTGATGCTGCAGATGCTCAGTATCCCCGCGCTCCCCTGCGGGATCCTCGGGTCGCTGTCGATGACACGGTAGCCGGAAAAGAAACCGCACCTTGCCGAAACCACCTCGTCGAATGCTGCAGTTGCTTCGGCGAGTCTCTCTTCGGGGACGATGGAGAGGTTGTAGGCGACATCCCCGGTCGAGGTATCAGGGTTGAAAGTGCTCCTGTAAGCGAGGCGCTCCAGCTTGGAGATGATGAAGCCCACACGGTCCCCGACAAGGGCATTCTCTGTCTCCTGGTGGCCGTAGGGGGTCAGGACGCGCCCCATGTTTCCGACCTTTCTCGTAAACCCCATCTCGTCCAGGTACCTGAGATAATACTGGACAGCCCTATCGCTCAAGACAAAGCCACGTTCCGCCATCAGCTCCGAGAGCCTCTTTGCGCCCATTGGCTCCGTGTGCTCCTTCAATATGCGGAGAATCTCGATGTACTTCCTCTCTGTCCGGATCATTCATCTCGCCCGCATCACACCGATGCTGTCCTGGTACTTCCCTTCATAGGTCTCCTCCCCGTCCGTGACCTGGAAGAAGATGATCTGGACCACCCGGTCATTTTTTCTGATGGTCAGGTGCTCATGGCCCATGTTCACGAGACAGAGGGTGAGCTGCCCCCGGAATCCGGGGTCCACGAACCCGGCCGTGAGTACCACTCCCATCCTCCCGAATGTCGACCTGCACCGGAGCGTTGCAGCAAGGTCGGAAGGCAGTTCGATCCTCTCGAGGGTACTGACGAGCGTGCATACCCCTGGCGGGAGGACAAAGTCACCACCGACCCTCAGGTCATAGGATGCCGGCTGCTGGCACTCTTCGCTGTAGGGGTCGATCACGAGAGAGCCTTCCCTGCTGTCACTCCCGAGGCGTTTCCTGATCTCCCGAGCAGAAAGGATCATGATTACAGATTAATGCAGCAGAAAATGCTTAATAGGTTGTCCTGCCAACGCGTCTTCCGGATCCATGGGGTAGAGGACATCCTCTTGGGCTTCGGACCCAAGGACGCGGGTTCGATTCCCGCTGGGTCCGTTTATTTCTTTCTTTTACCTGTTGCCTGATGCAGGCAGACCGCGCAATAGGAAAAGGGGAGCGTCTAAATTGACTTCAAGAAGGATTCAGGTCGGCTGGTTACCTTTCATGACCACCGGGTGTCCTGCGGGACACGGTCAAGGAGCATCCCCTCGACGAGAACGGGCATCAGCTGCCGGCCTTCCTCGATTGCCTTCTGGAGCCTCCAGCTCCGCTCGGCAAATATCGTGAAGATCGGCTGCCCCTTCTCAACGCGGTTACCCTTCTTTGCATGGAGGAGGAGCCCGGCGCCCTTGTCATGAGGTGCTCCGGCTGTCCTTGCAAGGCTGATGAGTGCCTTGTTGTTCAGCTCTATCACGTACCCTGTTGCAGGCGCATTCACGACGAACTGGTGCCTCCCCGGCTCGATGTCCTCTGACGTAACGTTCGGGTCGCCCCCCTGGATCTCGATAATCTGGCGGAATTTTTTCAGGGCATCCCCCTTCCTGATGATCTCTGCGGCCATTTCCGCTCCTTTCCACCGCGCAGCTTTGCCGGACATCTCGAGCGCCATCCCGGCAATCGCGATGCTCTTCTGGAAGAGCGACCCCGGCGACTCCGCACCTTCGAGGATCCGGAGCGCCTCGATAACCTCGAGTTTCGGGCCAATCGATCGGCCGACAGGAGAATCACCGTATGTTATCGCGCATTCGACCTGTATATTCAGGCGTTCGCCAAGTTCGATGAACTCGCGCGCAAGTCTCCTGCCATCCTGGACCGTCTTTACTTTTGCGTGTGCCCCGACAGGGATATCGATGACTGCAAGGTCGGCACCGACTGCATACTTTTTGGCCATCACGCTCGCGAGCATCTGGCCCCGGGCATCGATACGGAAGGGGTACTCCTGGATGATGATCCTGTCGTCGGCTGGTGCGATGTTGGTCGCCCCGCCCCAGACGATCGCTCCTCCGACCTTCTCGGTCATCTTCTGGACTTCTGCCGCGGAGAAATTGACCGGTGCAAGGACTTCCATCAGGTCAGCCGTCCCGCCTGCACCGGTGATTGCCCGGGAACTGGTCTTTGGAATCTTCAGGCCGCTGGCAGCAATGACCGGCACCACGAGGAGCGAGATCTTGTTTCCCGGGACACCGCCGATGGAGTGCTTGTCAACGATCGGGTGGGTATGAAATGTCAGTCTCTCCCCTGTATCCACCATCGCCCGCGTCAGGTGCTCCACCTCGTCCATGTCCATCTCGTTGATGTAGCAGGCCGTAATATAGGCTGTCAGTTCCGCGGAAGAGAGGTTCTCCTCGACGATATCCCTGATGATTGCATACGTCTCCTCCTTCGTGAGGTGCTCGCCGTCCATCTTCTTCCGGATGAAGTCCAGCGTTACAGGACGTTCAGCCCTCCGCACCTCGACTGCAGTACCTTCGGCGACCTGCAGTCTCTCATTCGTGAGCCGGTAGACACCGATCGTCCCCTTTGGGACGAGGGAGGTAGTCGTATCCACGAACGCCGCAACTGTGACACCGCTTGCCTCGTTGAGGATCTGGACGCGGTCTCCGGGCATGACGCCGATATTCCCTGCGTCTGCCGTGTTCAGGAGGACTTCCCTCGCCCCGATATCCATGAGTTTTACAGAAAGCTTCATTGTCCCTTTCTCCACCAGGGTCCCTTCCCGGTTCCCCGTGCAGCGCCTCTCTTTCTTACCCGCAGGGGAATGGGGGTGTCTGATACTACTAGTGTCCGTGCATGGTTATATTAGTGGTTGCGCCCCGGAAACGCAGAAGAGAGAGACAGGACAGACTCCGGGTGAGCCAAGAAAAAAGTGAGATTTTGGAGTTCTTCAGTGCCTGCGCACGATGAGGAACGCCACTGCACCAAGACCGACAAGGGCCACCAGGGCACCGAATCCCGGTGATGTCGGGGTCGGGGTCGGGGTCGGGGTTGTCGGCACTGTTGTCGGCGCGGTGGTCGGCGGGGTCGTGGGCGGCATGGTGGTCGGTATGGTGGTCGGCGGTTTCTCAACGACATTGAAGAGTGCCGTTGTGGTGACGTCGACGGTCACACCGGATGCCTGCACGATGTACTCATCGGGCTTGAAGGTGGTCGTGTCAACCGGGAAGGACCATGTGTTGTAGCCCTCTGTTCCCTTCTTGACCTTGACCGTGCCGGTTGCACCGCTGAACTCTCCGCTCTGGGTCTTCTGGGTCGGGCTGAAGGACGAGGAGACGACCTCGACAAGGATCTCGTCATCGACGGCGAGGTTGGTCGTGCCTGAGATCTCGAACTTCTCGCCTACGGCCTTCTCAGTTATCGGGGAGATCCGGATGACCGGCGCCTCAATCAGGAACTGGAGCTTGGTGTAGGTATCGTCGACGTAGGAGTTGTCGAGCGCTGTGACGAGTGCCTCGGCCGCGTCAGATCCCTGCAGGCTGCCTGCTCCCTGGAGCTTGAAGATCCGGGAATTGGCGGTCGGGTAGGGTCCGACTACGTAGGTTCTCGTTCCGTCGGGGTAGACATCCAGGACATCGTTGTACATCGGGTGCTGGACGACCACGAAGTACTGGCCGGCTGCCATGTTGGCGGTGATTCCCTGGTTGATTTCCTTCTCGAAGCTTCCATCATTGTTGACGCTCTCGGTCTCGTAGAGGACGTAGTTCTTGCCCAGGATCCAGATTGCCACTCCCGGTGAGGGCTGGCCTTCTGCAACGCCCCGGATATAGAACTTGTCACCCTGAGCGATTGTGGACTGGGATGCGACTGCGGTCACAAACGGCTTCCTGATGATGATGGAGACAGTTGCGTACTGGGTGTCGGCAAGGTTGTTCTTGTCAGAGGGTGTTGCAACTGCGTAGATGGTGTAGGTACCAGCATCGATGTTCAGGTTGGCAGTCTGCCACTTGTACTCCCATGTGTTGTCATCGAGGACATCAGCGGTCGTGAAGGTCGCTGCGTTTCCGTTCACCACGCCAGTCCTCGGGTCAGTCAGCTTGCCACCCTGGGAGGGGAGGTTCGGACCTGTGATGAAGAGGTAGACGGTGTCAGTCTCGGAGTTGGTACCTGAGAGCTTGACCTCCTGTCCAAGGAAGTAGCTCTGATCACCGGCTGCAACGACGGTCACGGTGCCCTTCTCGATCTTGACATCCACTTCGTCAGACTTGTATGCAGACCCATCGAAGCGCTCAACACGGAAGGTGTACTTCTTGTCCTTGGTGGCCTGGGAAGTCTGCCATCCGACAGTGACGGTGCCAGAGTTGGAGGTCTTCACCTTGGCATAGTAGTATACACCATTGCTCGGTGCTGCAGGGACATCCTCCTTGATGGTCCGCCCTGCTCCGCCCTCGAACTGGTAGCTACCAATGGTGTACGGGCCACCAACCGGGTCGTTTGTAACGTCTTTCTGGTTTGAAACAAGGAGAGGCGGCTGGTCAAGGGCTGCGCCCGTCATCTGGCCGGTACCCTTCACCCACAGGTAGTAATCGGTGTTGGGCCTTCCGGTGATGGTCACGGAGAACGCGTTGCCACGGACGACAACGTCCTTGCTTGCCTCGATCTTCACGGTGTCAGCAGTGATGGTCACTGTCTGGGTCGCAGAGATCGTCTTGCCGGTGTAGTCACTGCCGTCGGGTGCCTTGTAGTTGTCCTTGATCTTGTTCAGGTCAAGTTCAGCGTAGACGGTGTAGGTGCCTGCCTTGTACATGCGGGCTCCATTCGCGTCAAGGACCCCCGTGTTCCACCCCTGTCCATTTGCGGGCGGGTTCGGTCTCCAGTACCAGAGGTCGCTGTTGGGTGCAAGGTTGTCAATCGGATTGGATGCAGTGGTCGTCTCGAAGAGAGAGGTATACACTGCACCGTCGGATGTCTTCACGCGGACCTTCACGAAGCCCTGTGTGCCGGCATCTGCTCTCTTGGTGACCGAATACGTGTTGGTCTCTATCCTGAAGTTCAGGTAGTTGCCCGGCGGAACAGACTTGCCGGAAACATCCTTGCCGGCGGTGTTATCCCAGACCTTGACTGCAATCGCAGGGTCCACAACGTTGAATGCGACGGCCCCTAATGTTCCTGTCCACCTGTACCAGTTCCCTGTCTTGCCCACGAAAGTCTGCGGGGAGACGTAGAAGCTGGTAGGGGTTCCGACAGACAGCACGTAGTCCGGTGTCGAGGTGGCGGGGTTGTTTCCTGATGCGAACCAGGCAATCTGGGTAGCTGTATCGACTGCCGCGGATACATCGAGACCCTCTTCACCTATGAACACATCTCCGCCTTGCGGGACCTGCTTGATAGTCGCGGCAGATGCCGGCAGCATGAGGGTGGCCAGTACCACCACTGCAATCAGTGCAAGGCTAAAGCGCTTAATCATTCTTTTGTCCTCCTTACTCATGTCCAAATCCTGAACGTTTCAATCCATGCCGGGCGGAAACCTCCATCGACGGATGCCGAACGGTGGTTCTCCCGTGCTCCATACTCCGAATAACGGAATATGATTGAATATTTGTGGAGCGCCTCATATATCCTTTTTGGTCGGTGGAATGTGAAGAGAACGGGAAAAAACAGGTTAATCATAAAATTGGTCTCCAATTTTGCTTTTTTCATATCTGTCGCCCTGTTCTTCGAGCAGTTTCCTTGTACGACACCAGTATCCTGCAATAAACTATACGCGCACACAGATAGTTATAATCAGTGAAAAATCTGCATTCCGAAACCTTACCGGCCATACCACCGGGAGAGAATACACCTGATTGAAGACCTTCGACCACATTCCTGTTCCCGGTTCTATTAAACCGCAGCGCAATCCTTTCGGGAGAGAATAACCCAAAAATGCATTACCTTAACGTCACATCCCTCCCCCATATTGATGCATGCGGTGCATCAGAGCACACACCCTTGCCTCTGCGCATGAACAGGTCGTAAAAATGGTCCTCGAAAAGGGGACCCCCCTCACCACAGAGAACGGGGAGCAGACCGTTGAGTCCGAGGAGGTTGCCATCAGGGTCGAACACCCGACGACAGCTCCCATGGTCAGTCCTGCCTCGCGGTTCTCGGAGAGGTTCATGGAGCAGTATGCCCGTGACCTCATCGCCGGGAGCGGATCTATCTTTGAGTATGACTACCATGACCGCCTTTTCAACTGGGGTGACGGGCTTTTCTCGCGGGAAGGATCCGGTGTCCACATCGACCAGGTCGCATACATCATACGAAAACTGCGGGAGAGCCCTTCGACCCGCCGTGCCATCGCGATCACCTGGAACCCGGAAAAAGACCAGACCATGAACGATTGCCCGTGCCTGCAGCTTGTCCAGTGCGTTTCCCGGTCCGGTCTCCTCCACATGAAGGTGGTGTTCCGGAGCAATGACATGCTCACTGCTGCAGGAGCGAACATGTTTGCACTCGTCTCACTCCAGAAACATATTGCAGAAAACCTCGGGCTCGGGTGCGGATCATACACCCATGTCTCCCTTGTCCCCCATATCTACTATGTCCGCGATGCAGCAGATATCGAGCCATTCTGCAGGAGGGGAGGGGTTATGTCCCCAATCCCTGAAGTGTGCCGTTCCTGCGGGAAATGCCACAAATCGGGATCAGGAAGCGTGAATTCACGGTGATACAGGATAAACCAGTCAGGTTAATTAAGAGACACGGCAAATAGATCAGGGTATCTCAGCCCGGTAGTGTAGCGGTCAATCATGCGAGACTCTGGATCTCGCGACAGCAGTTCGAATCTGCTCCGGGCTATAACTTTTTATTTTCGTTCCTTCTCCTTCCAGTCCGGTCTGCTCGGAATACCCGGCAGTTCTGCCATTTCAATCCCTTGTACACTCGAGGACTGCATGGTCCCGGTGGTAGGGTTCAAGCCAGATGACCCTGCGGATAAAGAGACCGGAATCCTCCAGTTTCCCGGAGACACCGCGGACGACGTCAGCGGGTCTTTCGGCCACATCAATGCTCCGGGCCTTGACGACGACGAGGGCAACTCCCCCATCCTTGAGGAACGGCATGTTCCGAATCGCGATCCCCGCCTGGTCGGCGTGGGCAACGTCCTGGAAGAGGAGATCCACTTCCTCCACGAGGGGGGCATAGAGGGCAGGTTCTGCTGCATCGGAGAAGAGGGGAACGATGTTCTTCCTTCGTGCTGCCACGGCGAGGAGGTCGCGCATCGGTGCATAGGCATTTTCCACCGCATACACGACGTCAGCATAATCTGCTACGTGCGAGACCGTTGTCCCGTGCGCAGCACCCAGGTACAGAATACGCATCGGGGCGTCGATCTCGATCTCCCCGCCAAGATAATAGTACGCGGCGAGCTTGCTCCGGCGGGGGTTCCAGACCCGGAACCCACGGATGACGCGTTCTCCATAGACCCCCGCCTCACCCCGCGAGACAAGGACTCCGTCAATCCAGATCACCTGACTAAACCCCCTCCTGCCCTTTCCAGCGCGGACCGCGCCGCATCCAGGAATCCCTCGTCCCTTTCACCGCGGAAGAGATCGATCTTTGCCGCGATGGCAAGTTTTGCTCCAAGTGTCCGCGAGACTTTTCCCCTTCTCCCCTTTGCCGCACGGTGGACCCCCCGGTACTGGTAGATGATCCCGTGCTTGGGGGGCAGAGAGCCTGACCGGATGTGTGCAAACAGGGCTGTCCGTGCACCAAGGACCTGGATCGTTCCGGCGGGAAGCCGGGCGAGGCCCTCGAGGCTCCCGGCGGCAGCGAGGATGCGGGATGCAACGAGGCCCCCGACAAGCGCGGAGCAGTTGGGAAGGACAGTTCCGGCAATTCTTTCGATCTCGCGGGTGATCCCGGCCCTTGCCTCTGACAGGTGCCTGATTCCTGTTGCAATTTCCCTCACGTGAGGCCCGCCTTCGGCAAGAAGCGTCTCGAGTGCGCTGGCCGGCCTGAGCACCCGGTATTTCCGCGAGAACTCCGGCGACCGTGCCGCGTGCCACTCGATGGCCTTCTCCACGAGGAGATTGATTGCCTCGTCGAGCTGATCGCGCATGTGAACCATCTGGATGAGCTCCTGTTCCGGCCGGGCTGCAACGAGGGAAAGGGACATTTCTGCGCGGTGCATGCAGAGGTCATGCAGGATGCGGAGGTACTCCTCCCGTGTGGCGACAAATCCGCAGTCCCTCGCCATCTCCCACGTGAGGGGAGAGAACGAGTCCATGGAGATCCTGATTCCTTCCAGGCGCCGGGCCAGGTATTCAGGGTCACGGGAGCCTGCAGGGGTGCAGCTCTTCCCGCGCACCTCGCCAAACCAGTACTCGGGCATCGAGAGTGATCTGGGCGCACCAGGGATGATATACATTCCTGTCCTGTTTTCAGGGAACGGGCCATCGGAACCGGCGAGGTGTCCGGGAAAGGAGCGGATCTCTCAGAAGCCACCGAATCCAAAAGAGAAGAGAATGACCGGTACCATGATCGAGCCCATGCAGAAGAGCTGGGGGATCCCGAGCAACCGGGGGATGCACCCGGTGGCTGTCGCGAGCGCAAGGACGAGGAGGCCGAACGTCCCTGACGTGAAAAAAGCGACGAACGTTACGAACACGATGACGAATGCGGCAAGGCGTGTCCTGTCGATTCCCTCAAGCGACGGGGCCAGGCCCGAGCAGGCCACCGTGAGGAGAAAGGCGAGAACCGCTGCGATCGTCGCAGAGACGAGGAGGAGATGGAGGGGAGGAACCTCAAGGGCGGAGAGGGCGGATATAACGCCGTTCCGGGTCCTCTCGATGGAGAAGAATGCTGCAAGCCCCACCATCGCGTTCGTTGTATTTGCGGCACTTGTGGCAAGGATGTACTCGAGCCGGTCACGGGAACAGTCGGTAACCGATGCTAACACGCCATTCGCTGTCGCATTCGAGAGCCCGGGCAGCCAGCCGACGATGACACCCGCGATACCCCCGAGAACCGTTCCCCGCACGATCCCGGCAAAAGCAAGTCCGATGCCCTCGAACTTCTGGGGCGGGACTGCTCCCCTGCCTGAGAACAGGAGGACGGAGATACCGAAAAGGCCGGAGAGGAGCGGCATCAGGATAGCGCTTTCGCCGAAGGGAGAGGGGGACAGAAAGGAATAACTAAACGAGAAGGTTCCGAGCAGGCCTGACAGAAGAAAGATACCAAGAGCCAGACGGGGCGATCCGGAATGGAGGACGAGGACGGTGACCACCGCGACGATGATGATGCCGGTCGCCCAGTCGATGGCCGGCTGGAGGGCGGGCATGAGGACGAGGAGGAGAAGGCAGACAGGAACGGAAAGGATGATACCGGTTACGCTCCCCAGCGCTGCGACCCGGATTGCCTCTTCTCCCCTGCCCTCGAGGCAGAGCGAATGGGCAGGGAGGACCGCGACCGCGGTATCGGCATCAGGGATGCCGAGGAACGTGGTCGGCACGGCGTCAAGGAAAGAATGCGAGATTAGCGCAGAGACAAGCACTGCAGCAAGGAAAACGGGGCCGAACAGCGGCAGGAGGAATGCAAGGAATGCGACCAGGATAGCTGCCATTGTATTGACATGGATGCCGGGAAGGAGACCCGAGACAGCGCCAAGACAGGTTCCCGCTGCCGTTCCGGCGAGAATCTCCATCATTCCTGCGAGGGGTGGGACGCAATCATCTTAAAGGAATCGATACCAGATAGAAGACCAGCAGCCCGGAAGGTTCAGACGCATGCGCATCGCGATAACCCGGCTCAGGGAAAAGGCAACAGATGACGCTGCCCGGTGTGCAGCATGGGGCCACGAGTGTTATGCAGTCTCCCCCCTCGAGGCTTTTGTGGACATGGAAGCGGTGGAGCGCTTCGTCCGCGACGCCGGCAGCGGGACCTTCGACTGCATATTCTTCACGAGTGCGCTCCCCGCCCGCCTGATAGCCCCGCGGTTGAAGCAGTGGCCGCGCGTCATTGCAATAGGACCCCAGACGAGACGTGAACTGGAAAAATTTGGAATATCCGCAGAGGTTCTCGACAGCTACTACAGCCGGGATTTCGCCCGCTACCTCGGGGAATGGCTGTCCGGGAGGCACGTGGGAGTCCCCCGCGCGGACGTCCCGAACCCCTGTCTCATCGCCTCGATCGAGGCCGCGGGCGGGAGAGTCACGGAGGTGATCTGTTACTCCCTGAAACCGACCGGGATTCCCCTCTCCCTTGACGGTGCGGATGCGCTGCTCTTCACGAGTGCCATGTCCTACAGGGAGGCAGTCTGGGAACCGGGACCGGGGCTCCTCCTGATTGCGATCGGTAATGTCACGGCCCGGGCAATGCGAGAAGGGGGCCATTCGCCGGATGTCGTGGGGGACGGTTCCCTCGAGGGGACTCTTGCTGCGCTCAACCGGTTTCTCGGGCTTCCCGGGAGGGGCTGCAGGTGACCGGAGGGGAGCCTGTCCCGTTCCCCCGGGGCGGCCTGGTCGTCATTGACAAGCCGCGGGGTCCATCGAGCCACCAGGTGACTGCATGGGCTGGCGAGATCCTCGGGCAGAAGGTGGGGCACGCGGGGACTCTCGATCCCGGCGTTTCAGGTGTCCTCGTCGTGATGGTCGGAAGCGCTGTCCGGCTTGCGCCTGTTCTCCTCTCCCACGACAAGGAGTACGTGGCGCTCGTGAGGTTCCATGGCAGCGTCGGAGAAGGGGCCATCCGGAAAGTCTGCGGGGAGTTCTCCGGCCGGATATACCAGAGACCACCCCGGCGGAGCTCTGTGGCACGGAACCTCCGGATAAGGACCGTCCACTCGCTCGACCTCCTCGAGGTAGAAGGAAGGCTTGCCGTCCTGCGCATCACCTGCGATGCGGGGACGTACATCCGCACCCTCTGCCACCACATCGGCCTTGCCCTTGGGTGCGGCGCTCACATGCAGGAACTGAGGAGGACACGCTCCGGGCCGTTCCGGGAAGACTCCGCACATACCCTTGCCGAACTGCGCGATGCTGCAGACGCGTTCCGGAATGGGGTGCGTTTTCCCCTGCAGGACATGATCCTCCGGCCGGAGGCGGCCCTCTCCGGCCTTCCGGGTATCGTCATCCGCGATACAGCCGTGGATGCACTCTGCCACGGTGCAGTGCTGGCAGGTGCCGGTGTCGTCTCGTCCGGGACTTTTGGGAAGGGTGACCGCGTGGCCATCCTGACGAAGAGAGGAGAGCTCGTCTGTCTCGGCAGGGCACTCGTCCCCTCCTCGCAGGTAACTCCGGGAAAGCCCGGACTCGTGGTCGCACCCGAGAGCGTCTTTCTCGCGCGGGGGACATACCCGCGGGGCTGGAAAAAGAGGGAGAGGCTGCATGGAAAATGACCGGGAAAAAATGCCCGGGTACGGGGCCATCGGCGGAGAGATGTCTGGAGCATCTTTTCGGGGTGGACATCTCGTCTCACCCGGGGGTTTTGGATGGGGAGAGGGCAGATAGCATTAAAAAAAATCCCGCCCCATAGTATGGATACACTCCTTTTGCTGAGGTAGTCTAGCGGTACGGCGCAGGCCTGGAGAGCCTGTGGGGCCTCGGCCCCTCGGGAGTTCAATTCTCCCCCTCAGCGTAGTTTTCTCCCCTGGCTTTTCCGTCCCGTAAATCATCCTGCTGCAGCCTCCCGAGTGCGAATGAAAAATATTCATGCGATATCTCGAAACCGAGAAAGTGCCTGCCCATCTCCCTCGCGACGACGGCGACAGTCCCGGATCCGATGAAGGGATCGAGGACTAGGTCGCCCGGGTTGCTCGAGTAGGCAAGGATCCTCCTGACGATCTCCCGCGGGAGCTTCGTGGCCGTCTTCTGCCTGCCCTTCCAGTACTCCCTCGGGATGACCCAGACGTCCTCGGGGTAGTGATCCTGCTTGTTGAAGGTGTAGTCTGACGGATCCTTCACGGCAAAGAGGACGTGGTAGTGACTCGTCACGTACCGCCTCCGCGTGAAAACCCCGAACTGGAACTTCCATATCAGGTGGTTGACCGTGGTAAATCCTGCCTCGTCAAGCCCGCAGAGCACCTCTTTGAGCCTGTTCCACCCTGAGAAGACGTAGAGGCTCCCTGACGGGGAGAGGACACGGAACGCTTCCCGCATCCACCGGACGGTAAAGTCCTGGTACTGGTCCCGCGGGATCTCCCGGTAGCCCCCGAGTACCCGGGAACCTGTCCGGTTGTAATTCGCCCGTTGAGCCCGGAAATCGATGGCAAACGGGGGATCAGTCACGACGAGATCGACTGTCCCCGCCGGGAGCTGGGGCAGGAGCGCAAGGGCATCTCCCTCGAGGATGGTGTCCGGGAGAAACGGACCGAGATTCCGGCTGTTCACTCTCCGGATCTCCCCGGGGTGCATCTCTCCCCAGCTGCCCGCCCGAGTTCGAAGGCCCTCCTGTTGATCTCGACCGTCTTTTTCGGGACAAGTCTTTCAACCGCATTCAGGAGGGATTCTGGTTTCAGGGGCAAAAACCAGGAGGCGGCACCTATCATCACCACGTTCTGGGAGAGGGGGCTGCCTGCTTCTGCCGCGAGTGCATCCGCATCGACGAGGCAGAGAGGCCACGATGAGAGTCGTTCCCGGAGCGTGGCGCCGTCCGGGGCAGGAACCCCCTGCATGTAGACGGAAGTCGGGACGACGAAATGGCTGTTCGAGACGATCGTTCCCCCGGGTGAAAGGAAATGGGCATAACGGAGAGCCTCCAGCATGTCGAACGCAATGATGAGACGGGCTGCGCCCGCCGGGATGAGGGGGCCGAACTCTCCGTCGATGCGTATGTGTCCCTCGACGGAACCCCCCCTCTGTGCCATTCCATGCGTCTCTGCGCCCTTCACCTTCCTCCCCTCTGCAAGGCAGGCCTCGCCGAGGATGTTTGATGCAAGGATGATACCCTGCCCGCCGATTCCCACCATGAGGACGTCAAAACTCGTTCTCATCTCTTTTCCCCCTTTTTCATCTCCTTGCGGATGGCTCCTGCAGGGCACAGCTGGGCACAGACACCGCAACCGCTGCAGAGATCGCTGATAAACGCCTTCTCGTCCCTCTTCTCGATGGCCGGGCAGCCAAACCCGATGCAGACGCCACAGGCAGTGCACGTGTCCGCATCGACCTCGAAGCGCCCCCTCCGGAGGTTCGCCCTCCGTGCCATGATGACACAGGGCTGCCGCGCGATAACGACCTTCACGCCCGGGAGTTCCTTTGCCGCACGGAGTGTGGCCATGAGCGAGACGAGATCGTAGGGATCCACTGTCTCGACCCAGGGAACTCCGCATGCCCTGCATATCGCCTCGAGCGAGATTTGGGGTGCCGGGGTTCCGCATGCCGTGATGCCGGAACCCGGGTTGGGCTGGTGCCCGGTCATTGCCGTGATGCGGTTGTCAAGGATGACAAGCGTCATCCGTGCACCGTTGTGCACGGCATTGATGAGCCCGGGGATCCCCGAGTGGAGAAATGTCGAGTCCCCGATGGTTGCAACGATATCTCTCTCCTCTCCTGCATGGGCCATCCCGCTTGCAACCGTGACTGCCGCCCCCATGCATATCGTCGTATCCACGGCACCAAGCTGGAGACCGAGTGTATAGCACCCGATATCGCTAGGGTAAATCCCGTCCCGGAAGACCCGCTTCATGGCATAAAAGACCGGCCGGTGCATGCAGCCGGCGCACAGGATGGGTGGCCGCGGGGGGAGATCTGTGACAGGGTCGGCAGCGCGATATTCCCCTGTGGGGGTGATACCTGAGGACTTCAGTATCTTTGCCACAGCGGCTGTCGAGAGCTCTCCCTCGAAAGGTACAACCCCATCCTTCTTCCCGGAGACGGGGATCTCCCCTGCAACCTGGCGGACGGTCTCCTCGACCACGGGGTGGAGCTCCTCGATGACGAGGATCTCTTCGTGGCACACGACCTGTGCTCTTAACCATTCCTCGTCGATGGGGTAGGCGCCGATCCTGATCAGGGAGACGTCATCAGGCAGGACTTCCCGGACGTAGGCAGCTGCGATCCCGCTCGCGACGACTGCCCGGGATCCCCTGATGGTGGCCCAGTTGTATCCCCTCTCGACGAGGGCTCTCCTGATCGCAGGCTGTTTCTCGTTCAGCTTCCGGTGAAGGATGCGGGTATGGGCCGGGATGACGACATACTGCCGGGGGTCTCTGTGGAATTCGCCCCTCCTCGTATTTTTCTCTGGTTCTCCCGTGACTGTGTCGCCCTTGGAGTGGCAGATACGGGTCGTCGGGCGGAATATCACGGGGAGGGAGAACTGCTCGGAGATGCCGAAGGCATCTCTTGCCATGTCGTGCGCCTCCTGGATTGTCGAGGGATCGAGGCAGGGAAGGCGGGAAAAAAGGGCATAACAGCGGCTGTCCTGCTCGTTCTGGGAGCTGTGGGCGAAGGGGTCGTCCGCACTCATGACCACGAGACCGCCCGTCACGCCCGTGTATGCGCTCGTCATGAGCGGATCGGATGCAACGTTCAGCCCGACGTGCTTCATTGTGCAGAGGGCACGCAGCCCGCACCATGCAGCAGCGAGGGCATTCTCCAGCGCCACCTTCTCGTTGACAGACCACTCGATATAATAGCCGCGCCCGGGAATGGCCCGGAGGATATCGATCACTTCCGAGGATGGGGTCCCCGGGTATCCTGTCACGAAATCGACAGGTGCTTCCAGGCACCCGTGGGCAATCGCTTCGTTTCCAAGCAGGTACTGCGTTTTCATGGGCGTTTCACCAGGGGAGTATCACACATACATTCGAACAGAACCCTTTTAATATAATGTCTCCATGGTCTGCCGGGAGAAACCGGGAATTCAAAACCTATAATAGCCAGCGAGGCCGAAGTAGTACGGCAATCCGGGGGCCCGTAGCATAGCCAGGTGGTGCGCCCGGCTGATAACCGGGAGGTCATGTGTTCGAATCACATCGGGCCCATTTCCCATCCTCTTATTACCCACAGGGTGTTACATTCTCTCTATGAACAGGAACCTTCTCATCGTTCTTGTAATCGGACTCATCGCCTGCACTGCCCTTTATTTCCTGATCGATATCTACGCAGGCATGATCGGAGCGGTCATCGTCATTGCTCTTGCAATGTCAGTCTTCATCATGCAGGACAGCATGGAGAAACCAAATGTTGTGGTTTTCGTCGAGGAGAACCGGAAGGGGGTCAGGGTACGGAACCGCGGGAACGCGAGGGCAGTCTCTGTGAAGATAACCCTCTTACCCCAGGATCTCTCCTTTGATATCCCTGCGCTCGATGAGGATGCAGTCAGGACATTTCCTGTCCCGCCGATTACGGAGAAGATGAAGGTCGATGTCCGCTACCGGAACGAAAAGGGTGACTCCTTTGGAAAGACCGTCCTCCTGATGCCGGACGACATCGAAAACGAGGACCTCCTCAAGCCGGTCTTCCCTCTCTTTGGGTGGAAATAACCCGCATCTTGCCTATTTTTGCTGCGTGATGAACGCGATTGTCTTCTCGAGGGCATCGAGCAGTTCTTTTTGCCCTTCAAGGTAATCCCTCATCGCCCGGTAGAGCATGACCATGACCTCGTACCCGTAGATCTTCAGTGCATCCTGTTCCGGGAGGGGGTTCCTGTAGGAGTCGACGACGACCCCATCGGAGCTGTACATCAGCTCGTAGAAACCCCCGTCCTCTCCGAGGACACAGAACTGGTCGTCCACCTTCTTTCCCGGGTCATCGGGCCTGTGGGGCACGGGGTCTGTCCTCCCGAGCACGATCATCTTATCCCTGTAAAAGGCTGTATCGTACAGCTCTCCTTTGGGATCCTGCTTGCCCCGAAGGAGCATGTTGAGCCCGATTTTTTTCACGAGGGGAGCTGTCATCTTCCCCATGCGGGCCATCAGTGCCCCGTCCCGGGCACGGACCTCCTCTCCAAGTTCCTCGATCTTTCCTGCGTTCTCCCCGATCTTCTCGAGGAGTCTCCTGTAGCCCTTTTCAATCTCGTCTGCTTCCTGCATGTCTCCCCCTCCCCGCACGAGGTATCTCCTTCCCCGGGGACTCACTGATGAGTTGACAGGAGGGGCAATAAGGGTTCCTTCTCTTCCCCTTTTCTGATCTGATAAACCATATAATGCGATAGAACGGCGCGATGGCGGGCGTCAGGAGGGTTCCCCGGTGAAATAATACGTGCGATCTTCCCGGAGCCGGACAGAGAGGATCGTTCCCGGCGCAATATCTCCCCAGAGGACCACCCCGCGGTACTCCCGGGTCCTGCCAATCGAGGTGCCGGGCCTGACCCGCTCCGTGATCATGACCGGGACCGTTCTTCCCCTCCACTCTGCGTTCTTCTCCCGCGCGATCTCCTCTGAAAGGAGACGGAGTTTCCGTGACCTCTCCTTCCTGACGCGGTCAGGCATGTCCTTCTCCTCTGCCGCGGATGTGCCGGGACGGCGTGAATACCGCGTGACAATGACCCTGTCGGGACGGATCCTCCGGATGAGTGCGAGCGTCCTTGAAAAATCTTCTTCCGTCTCTTTCGGGAACCCGCAGATGATGTCTGTTGTCAGTGAAAAGGAGGGGACGACCCGTTCGAACTCCTCCACGATGGAGATCACCTGCTCAGGCGTATATCCCCTCCCCATCCTTTCGAGGACGTCAGCGGAGCCTGACTGGATCGGGATGTGGAGAGATGCAAAGATCTTTGGCAGGGTGAAGGTCTCCGCGACCTCCTTCCTGATGGGATACAGTGTTGCAGGGTTCATCATGCCGGGGCGGACCATGAACCGGCCGGAGAGAGAGTCAAGGCAACGGAGGAGGTCGGGTAGCGTTTGCCCGGTATCCCTTCCCCATGCAGCGAGATCCTGGCCGGTCAGCCTCACTTCCACTGCGCCGGCATCAACAAGGCGGGCGGTTTCGCGGATTATTTCTCCGCGGCTCCGGCTCTCCAGCCTCCCCCGAGCCAGACGCGTGATGCAGTACGTGCATGCCCCGAGGCACCCCCGGCATGCCTGGACGACCCCCACCGGCCCGGAAGGTACGGTATTGACGCGTGCATAGGCAGCGTGGATCGCGGACGGGTGGATGATGACCGGCGTGCAGGCTCTCCTGACTGCATCCTCCTGGACGAGCGGCATGCAGCCCGTGACATACAGGGGACGTCCCCTGAACCTGCGGAGTTCCCGGAGGACGTTTCTTTCCGTTCTCTCGACCACGGTGCACGTGTTGATCACAATGGCATCGGCACGGGCAGGGTCACTGACAAGGGAACAGCCCTGTGCTTTGAGGACCTCGGCAAGTTTCCAGCTGTCACCCTCGTTATACGTGCATCCAAACGTCCGGAGATAGACGCTTCTTTCCCGGAGGGACGCAAGGGGTGATGGATCTCTCCCCGGTTCTCTGCAATGGTCACAGGAGCCGGCCCTGCTCATCCCTGGTACTCTTCCTCTCCTGACTTCATCATGGTTGTACAAACAGGGCACAGGGAAAGCGTTCTCTCTCTTTCGATGCAACAATCCACCGTTCCCAAACAGGTGCCCGGGACATGAAATAACTCCTCTCCGGGAAGGAAAATGCTTAACCCGAGGAATTCATTATGTCTGTACAATGATTCGAATCGGGCTTCTGGGCTGCGGGAATATCGGTTGCGTCATCGCGAAGAATCGGGAGAACTGCCAGATTGTGGCCCTGTATGACCAGGTATTCCCCAGGGCACAGGAACTCGCTGAAATCACCGGAGGGACTCCGTGCAGCGATTTTGATTCGTTCATTGGTGCTGACTTCGAGTTCGTTGTCGAGGCGGCATCGGTCCGGGCTGCACGGCAGTACGGGGAGACGGTCCTTGACCGGGGGAAAAACCTCATCCTTCTCTCGGTCGGGGCCCTTGCAGACCCTGCCTTTCTTGCGCATCTCGTTGCCGTTGCCCGCGAGAAGAACCGGAAAATCTACATCCCGAGCGGTGCCGTTGCAGGGCTTGACAACTTAAAAGTGGGACAGATCTCACCGATGCGGCGGCTCGTCCTGAAGACGACGAAGAGCCCCGGTTCCCTTGGCATTTCGGCCACGGAGAGGCAGCTCGTCTTCCAGGGCAAGGCCCGCGAGTGTATCAAGGAGTTCCCCCGCAACGTGAACGTCTCCGTCGCACTCAGCCTTGCTGCCGGGCGGGATGCAGATGTCGAACTCTATGCTGACCCTTCCGTCTCCCGCAACATCCACGAGATAGAGGCCGAGGGGGATTTCGGGGAGATCTACATCCGGGTGAGCAACGTCCAGAGCCCTGATAACCCTGCGACCAGTTACCTTGCCGCGCTCTCCATCCTCACCCTGCTGCGGAACCTCGACAGCCCCCTGGTGGTCGGAACATGACGATAGGGGAGAGGATCTGCGCCCTGAAAGAAGAGAAGAACGCTCTCATCCTTGCCCACAACTACCAGAGGCCGGAGATCCAGGATCTCGCTGATTTCGTGGGCGACAGCCTCGAACTCGCGCGGGTGGCCGGAAGGGCAACAGAACCCCTCATTGTCTTCTGCGGTGTCCTCTTCATGGCCGAGACGGCAAAAATCCTGAACCCCGCAAGGAAAGTCCTCATCCCGGTCAGGGACGCGACATGCCCGCTTGCAGACCAGCTCACGCCTGAGATGCTCGCGCGGGCTCGGGCGGATCACCCGGGAGCGCCCGTTGTCCTGTACATCAACAGCACAGCAGCCTGCAAGGCTATGGCAGACATCGTCTGCACGTCCGCGAATGCTGTCGAGATCGTCAGATCCCTCGATGCCCCGGTGGTCATCGTTGCACCGGATGCAAACCTCGCGGCATATGTCCAGTCGCAGGTGCCGGAGAAGAGGATCGTTGCCGTACCTCCCGGCGGGCACTGCTACGTCCACCAGTGCTTTTCGGAAAGGGATGTACTCTTTGCGCGGGAGAGGGGGGATACGGTGATCTGCCACCCCGAGTGCCGCCCCGAAATCCAGCGGCTCTCCGACCACGTTGCATCGACAGGGGGCATGGTGAGGATCCTCCGGGGGCAGCCCCCGGGGGGGCGGTGGACGATCCTGACCGAGAGGGAGATGGCCTACCGGTTGCACACTCTCTACCCCGAACAGGAGGTGCATGCGCGCGATGACGCGGTTTGCAGGGACATGAAGAAGACAACGCTGCGGGATCTCCTCCTCTCCCTCGAGCGGGATCAGTACGAGATCATCCTCCCGGAGGAGACCATGGAGAGGGCCAGGCGTGCAATAGAGAGGATGCTCGAGGTGGGACGGTGACCGGCTCCTTTCGCCTCCCGCGGGAGATCCTCCTCTCCTTCATCCGGGAGGACGCTCCCTCCGGGGACATCACCTCCCTCTCTGTCCTCTCCGGGGAATCGTGCAGGGCCCGGATCGTCGCCCGCGAGGGGGGAGTAATCGCAGGGCTCGAGGAGGCTGGCGACCTCTTCTCTGCCTATTCTGTCGATTTCTCCCCTCTTGTCCGGGACGGATCGCGTGTCAGCGCAGGGGCTGTCCTTGCCGAGCTGGAAGGCCCTGCAGAGTCCGTCCTCCTCGTCGAGAGGACCGCCCTCAACATCATGGGGAGGATGAGCGGCATCGCGACCATGACCCGGAGGCTGCAGGACATCCTCGACCGGAAACTGCCGGGGGCCCGCGTCGCGTCGACCCGGAAGACATGCCCGGGATTTCGCCTCCTCGACAAGAAGGCGGTGGTTCTCGGGGGAGGAGACCCGCACCGGCTCACGCTCTCTGACGGGATCCTGATAAAGGACAACCACCTCGCCATCGTCCCCCTCGAGACGGCAATTGCACGGGCACGGGCGCACTCCTGCTACAGGAAGGTCGAGGTCGAGGTCGAGAGCCCGGAGATGGCCGTCCGTGCGGCACGGGCGGGTGCCGACATGCTCCTCCTTGACAACATGGAGCCCGGGCTGATCCGGGAGACGCTTTGGCTCCTGCGCAACGCCGGACTTTCCTTCCTGCCCCTTATCGAGGTCTCGGGCCGGATAACTCCGGATACCATCGGTGACTATGCAATCGAGGGAGTCGCCATCATCAGCATGGGGGCCCTCACCCACAGTGCGGGAAACCTTGACATTGGTCTTGACGTGATTGCCCGGACCTGATTCTTCCCTTTCAGCATGGAAAACGGGACTTTCCCGGCAGGATTCCATAACCGGAAGAGAGGATGGGAAAGGTGCACAGCGGGCATGACGTATCAGGCTGCCGGGGGAGAGCCAGAGGCGACCGGATCTGATCTTTTTCCTTTCCGCTGTCTTCTCCCCCGGGAAATCGCGCTGGTTCGCTGATCCTGCGCCCAAAAGGAGGGGCCGCCTCATTGCCCGCGCTTCCCTTCCACAAAACTTATCACTGCATCTCCCAAATGCCTGCCATTGGGGAGGCGCAGGATGGCTGAGGGAGAAGTTCCGCACCGGGCGAGGATAGAGGGCGAAGAGGCTGCCAGAAGGAGGGCGGTCCGGGCTCTCGTCGGGCTCCTCAGGAGCCCGCACCTCGACGAGCGCTGGAAGGCCGCCGAGAAGCTGGGGGTCATAGGAGATGGCTCTGCCGTCCCGGCCCTGATCGATGCCCTCTCCGATCCGTTCGTGGAAGTCTCGTGGATCGCTGCCAAGTCCCTCGGAGAGATAGGGGACGGGCGGGCATTCGAACCGCTCCTCCTGGCACTCCGTTCCCCTGAGAAATGGCTCCGCATCGGTGCCGCCATCGGCCTGGGACGGCTCGGAGACAGGAGGGCAGTCCCGGCCCTGATCGAGACCTTAAAGGATGAGAAGGCACTGGTGCGGAAGCACGCTGCATGGGCGCTCGGTGCCCTCGGTGATCCCTCTGCCGTCGGGCCGCTCCTTTCGCTGGAGAACGATCCCGATCCACGGGTGAGGCAGGAAGCGGCACTTGCCATGAAAAAACTGGTGCCTCCCGGAGAGGAAGATCCTCCCCGGTGACAGGGCTCTCCTTCCATGCACCCTTCTTGCGGGAGGAGAGTTTTTCCCGGTGGCTGATCCACCCCTCCGACCATGGATGAGATCATGGTCTTATTGCTCCTCGGCGTTCTTGTCCTTGGATCTCTTGGCCTTTTTGTTCTCCTCTTCCTGTACCTCCGGTTGAGGGAACGGGAGGGGGAAAGGGCCCGCGCCCTCTTCGAGGAGTGGCGATCCCAAACCCTCGAGAGAGAGGCCCGTGAAAGGGCAGAGATCCTCTGCCGCGAGTGGGCTGCCTCGCAGGAGGCCCGGATCAGGCGGGACGCAGTCGAGAGGAGTGCGGCTGCAGTGAAGGGCAGGGTCACCGAGCACCTCATTCCCTTCTTCCCCGGTTTTCCCTTCAACCCGAGAGATGCCCGCTTCCTCGGTTCACCCGTTGACTTCGTCGTCTTCTCGGGGCTCTCTGATGGCAGCCTCGAAGAGATAGTCTTTGTCGAGGTCAAAACCGGGAGGTCGGCATCCCTCTCCCCGCGGGAACGGATGGTCCGCACCTGCGTGGATGCGGGACGGGTGAGGTACTCTGTCCTGAAATCCCCGGAACCCTGAAAAAATTTTTAAATGTTCATGCTCCGGGTGGTTCGCTCCTTTACTCTTCGTGGGAATTGTCCATGTCGATCACGTCGTCGACATAGGTCGTCAGCTGGGTCAGCAGGAGCGGATCTATCCCCTTCTCCACGGCAAGGAATATTCCCGGTGCATCGAGAAGCCGCAGCTTGCTCGTGACGAAATGGATGAACTTGGAGATGTGGATGGATGGGAGGTAGATGAGCATCGTGCTGACCGAGTCAAAGAGGAGGCATGGTTTCTCGCCGGATGTTGTATTCAGGACTTCCGTGATGGCAATGCCGAGATCTGTCAGGTTCGCGGGGTTATTCACGAACTTGGTCTCAGTCTCCCCCTCAGGCACCCGCCCGATGGCATACTTCGTGATGGCATCGATGAACACGATCTTCTTCGTGTCGATTCCTTCTGCGGTATAGTGTTTTTTCAGGATTCCCGATGGCTGGTTGGTCGTGATCACAACCACCCTGTACCCCTGGTCGATTAAGGCCCTGATGATGCGGACGTTGTTCTGCTTCAGCCTCTCTGCAGCCGAGAGAACGAGGAAGAGCTTATCCCTGCCGAGCCTGGAAAGATCAACCGTCATCGCATCTCTCCCTTCACTGTTTCAGGAACTCGCGGTATGCAAGGGGGATCTCCTCGCGTTCCTCGACTGCTTCCCTGGTGAGTTCCCGGAAATTTTCAATGATCTGTTCCAGGTGTGTTATCTGCACAGAGAGCATCATCTTCTGCTCCTCAGTCACGGGACCGGAATCAAGCTGCATCCGAATCGATGCAAGGTTGTCCCGCAGCATCTCGAGGGGGTTCTTCATCCGTAAGCTCGCCTCGGTGAGGTACCCGACGAGGGCAGCATGCTTCCTCTCGACCTCCTCGTTCTTTTCCCGGAGATCTTCCAGTGCCCTGTTTCTCTCCTCCGAGATGACGGCGACGATCCACGTGATGACAAGGAACATCGCCGCGCGGAGAATCGTTGCCCACGTAAAATCACCGACGACAAGGCTCGTCCCGATCGTTGCTGCAACGAGGCCCCCTGCCACGACGAGAGCCTTCCTGTGATACCAGAGCGCTGACAGCACGAGGAGGATGTAGAATATGTGCGTGTAACCAACAGCTGTCCTGAAGAGGAGGTGCACGACGATCTCAAGACCAATGCATGCAGCTCCGAGAACACCAAGGATCCAGACCCTGCGTTCTTCTTTCCCGGAAGGTTGTTCTTTTTTCTGCTCCATACCCCTCTTACCCCCGCATCACGCAGTGAACTACATTCAATTACCAGTCTCTCCCTGCTTATAAGTGTCATGGACAGGGGAGGGCTCCACCGGTATCATCCCTTCCCCGGGGGGGCAAGGGGCCAGATATCCCCGGCGGAACCAACGAGGATCTCCCTTTCACCCCTGTACGTCTGGATGGTTCCATAAATCCTCACTTCTTCCCCCACAGGCGGCCATCCCTTCCGGACGGCTGCGGCGGGGACAAAGACACGCGTTCCTGCAACCCGGAGAACCTGGTGGCCTCCCGTCGCAGTCATCCTCGCCTCCTCGACGGTACCCTCGAGCAGGACGAGCTCGCCATCCCGTGAATCCGGGGAGATGGGACGTGCAAATGCCTCTTTTCCTGCTGTCTCAAGGGCTATTGCAGCGATTGCCACAGCACCGAGCACGACAAGGGTGAGCGCAAGCGCGATCTTCTCCTGCCGGACGAGTATCACAGTCCTGTACATGGGAAGGGGAGAGATTTATACCATTCAATCGGTGCCGAAGGGCTCCCGGTGCAGCAGAACCCGGCGGGTTCCGGTGCTCCCGGGGTTCGCGGGAAAGGGATCACCTGTTCCGCCTCCTGTAAAGGAAGAAGATGGTGAGAGTCACGACGATTGTGGCTGCTGCGATGAGCTTGATCGGATCGGGCGTGTTGCCGGTCATCCCTTCCCCTCCGGCATGGCCCCAGTCTGACTCGAAAACGGACGAAAAATACGCCCCGACACCGGGGTGATCCACTATCACCGCAGCTTCCCTGTTGAAGACAGGGGAGTTTGCATTCCAGTTGATCGAACTGATGAGAACCTTCCTCGAATCGATGATCGCGCCCTTGTTATGGATCTTCTCGATTCTTCCGGGGCCGATATCGGCAATGCGGGCCTCGAGTGGCAGTCCCTCTGCAGCAGCAATCCCGTTGATGACTGCGGCCATCTCGTCGTTATCGGCATCATCCTCGATGTTGTAGTAATAGGAGTCAAGGAGCACACGGACCCGGACACCGCGGCGCGCGGCATCGATTGCATCCGCAAGGAAGGGGTTGAGATCTGCCCCTGACTCGTTGGTGATATACGCCATCTCGATATCCACGGATCTCTCTGCTCCCCGGATCAGGCGATGGATCAGGCTGCTCGTATCCGGGGAGATCACGGGGGTTACCGTCGCACCCGAAAAAGTGAAGGGTTCAAAGGAGGGGGAATAGGTCTCCGTGGTCGGGGTCTCCTCGCTCCCCCCGCGCACCTCTGCCCTGACTGTATACTGACCCCCGGCATCCTGGGAATAGACCGAGAGGAAATACTCCGCGAGGCCGGGATCGGTCACAAATACCCCAAAACCCCGGTTTCCCCGTTTCCCTCTCCCGGGAAAGCCGTTGTCCTTGAAATTCTCGCTCGTGACAAGGACACCGGAACGGTCAATCACCATGTATTTTGCGTGCATGTACCGGTAAGGGGCATGCACATCCGGAGTCCCTGACATGGTGTACACCGGAATCCCGCTCTCCTCGAGCCGCGAGATTATCCACTTCTCCTCGCGCGGGATCCCCCCGACAGGCCCGCCTTCCAGAAGGACGGAGACGTTTACGCCACGTCTGGCTGCGTCGGTGAGCGCTTCTGCAAGCACAGGACTCGTGAATTCGTAGACTGCAACGCGGATCTCCTCGCGGGCCTCCCCAACACGGGAGAGGAGGACCTCCCGGGAACAGTCAGGGGATACAAATGCGACGCCGGATACACCCTCAAAGGTCGCTTCCGGAAACCGTGACTGGCCGAGCATCAGGACGCGCGGGTCCCACGTCCCGTCTTCCAGGAAGTGGACCTGCCCCTGGCGTGTCGAGACCATCCCCGGCCATTCCACCTTCTGGACCAGATCCCTTCCCTGATAGAGCATTATTTCGTCCCGGCTATTCGCCAGAGCAAACCTCCCCGTCCGGACCATGTCCGGCACGCCGGGAGTGGCTCCCTCCCACTCGTAATCCGGGTAGTGACCGTGGCTCCTCCTGTAAGCCTCTGCATCCCGCGCGACCACGCACCGGCCCTGCAGAAAGGATCCCTGCGGGAAGCGCAGGCTCCCCTCCCCATCGGTGACCATGATACCATCGAGGAGACCGGATCCCTCGAGGCAGAAGTACTCGTCCCTGTCCTCCGAAAGATACGGGTCAGGGCAGAACTCGACGAGAGCGATACCGGTTACCGGTGATACGAGGACCAGTACCAGGAAAAGGAGGCACCAGTGCATGATCCGGGTTCATGTGGCAGGAAAGATTAACCTGCTGGAATTTCCCACCTTCCTGCACGGAAAACCGGTATGATCTCTCCTCCCCTCGTCCTCAAGATCGGCGGGAGCCTCTTTCCCTCTGCAGGGGAGATCTGCTCCCTCATCCGCGGGAGACCCCGGCCCGTCCTGGTCGTACCCGGGGGCGGGCCTTTCGCCCGGCTCGTCCGGGAGACGGGGGTGAGGGGAACAGAGGGCCACTGGATGGCCATTTCAGCGATGGAACAGTACGGCTGGTACCTCTCCCGGTTCGGCCTCCCTGTGACAGAGAGACTCGGCGTTTGCGACACCCCGCATATCCTGCTTCCCTACTCCATTCTCCGGTCAGAGGACCCCCTTCCCCACTCGTGGGACGTGACATCGGACACGATCGCCGCGTGGTGCGCCCATACGCTCGACCTCCCCCTTGTCCTCCTCAAGTCCGTGGATGGAATCCGCTCCCGCGGGAAGTTCTTCCGGGAGATCCATGCTCCCGTGCCGACGGATGACGTGGACCCGGCGTTCCTTGAGTATGTCCTCCGTCTCCAGGTACCATCCCTTGTCATCTCGGGACTCCACCCGGATCGCCTCTCTGCAGTTCTCGACGGAAGCACAACGACAGGAACGACCATCGGCTTTTAAGTGTTTCAGGAGAGATAGTACGAGACACTTTGCAGGGAGGTCCCATGCCAACAAGAAAATGTACATCGTGCAGTGCGCCGCTTGCCCAGAGGGGCGCGACTGAGTTCGGATGCCCCAGGTGCGGGCACGAGATCCGGAGATGCTTCCGCTGCCGGGAGCAGAGCATTCCCTACATCTGCCCTCAATGCGGGTTTTCGGGGCCGTGAACCATGGGAACCGTTGCAATCATCCTCAGGGTCATGCCCGAGTCGCCAGAAGTCGACCTCGGGAGACTAAAGGAACAGATCAGAAGAGAGGTCCCGGCAGTCAGGGATATCCGTGAGGAACCGATCGGTTTTGGCCTCAAAGCCCTGATCGTCGCAGCCCTCGTCAACGACGCTGCCGGCGAGAGCGATGCTGTCGAGGAAGCGATCCAGAAGATTCCCGGCGTTGAACGGGCAGAGATCACCGAAGTAACTCTCACGTAACGAAAGGCAATTTTCCCCTCCCGCTCCCTGCTCCTGCATGGAGTGAAAAGATCACTGCTTCTTCAATTTTTCGAGAACGGTCTTTGTTATTCCCCGGATCTTCTCGACCGACTCCCGGAACTGTGTCACCTCGTCCTCTGCGATCTTTATCGGGACGGGAAAGACACCCTGGCGGTTAATTCTCGCAGGGACTCCAATGCAGACGTCTCCAATGCCGTGAACCTCGCTCCTGATATACGCAGAGACTGTCAGGATGCGGTTCTCGTTGCCCAGCACAGTCCTGACAAGGGTCGCGATCGCCTCTCCGGGGCCGTACACGGTTGAACCCTTGTTCCTGATGATCTCTTCTCCGCTTGACCTGACCCGGCTCATGATGTCATCCGCGGGAAGACCGACGAATGCCGGCAGGTTGGAGATCTGTATCCCGCCGATGGTCGTTGCGGACCAGAGGGGCACCATCGAGTCGCCGTGTTCCCCTATGATACGCGTGTGGACTTCACTCACGTGAACCCTGAAGTAACGCGCAATGAGTGACTTCAGGCGCATGGAGTCAAGGTGCGTCCCGAGACCGAAAACCTGGTGCGAGGGCATGTGCGAGTAATGGAGAGCCACCGAGGTCATCACGTCCACGGGGTTCGTGACCATGAGGATCACTGCATCCGGTTCATGCTGCCCTATCGACTCGGCTGTCTTCACAACGATCCGTGCATTCTCCATCGCGAGGTCAAGGCGGTCCTGGCCGGGTTTCCTGGCGACACCGGCAGTGCAGACGATCACGTCGGAGTTCCGGAAATCCTCAAAATCTGTCGTCCAGCTGACATCCAAGGAGTTTCCCGCAGCTGCGAAGGAATCGGAAAGGTCCCTCGTGATCCCGGCAAGGAGGTTCTCCCGGCCCTCCCGACCATGGAGCAGGATCTCGTCCACGTAGGGGATGTGCCCGATAGTCTGGGCGCAGAACGAGCCGACATTCCCGGTCGCTCCAACTATGGTCACTTTTGCCATGACGATGAACCACGCTGGGGAAGTTGGGGACACGTTCTTTGGTCGACGGCCCGGAACTGCCCCTTCCCGGTACAGGCCTCCTCCGCCCCGCACCCCCATGGGCGCCGAATGTTCACGGTGAGTCTGCTCCCTTCCGGGCCTGGACCGGTCCCCGCGACAGCAGGCCACAGACTCCCTCCGGAGTCCTGGTTCCTGTCCACCGACCTCATGGGACGAGGTTTCAACGTCGGCCCGTACCGTTCACGGGCAGCACGGTTCCGCCTTCCTCGAACTTCGCCCCCCGCATGCCGACGGTTTCGGGTTACAGGTGACGCCGGGCCACCCGGGCTAGTCCCCGTATGATATGGGTCCCTTATGGGATAAATACCTCTCCGGGAACCCGCTCCTGCCACTCCTTCATAACACGTCTGTTCGCCTCTCCGTCCGATTTATCGAAGAGATCGATGACGGTGCAGACCGGCCCGGGTGGCAGCACCCTGAAGAGCTCGCGAAAATCCCCAAAGAACACGGAGATATTCTGCTCCCCCTCCGTCCCGGCAACCAGAACGGGGTCTTTCGAGACCTGCAGGCGCTTCATATCGCTGCAGGAGAGGTGGGTCTTTATGTCGCGGATATTGAGAGAGGCCCTGTTGACCCGGATGTTCTGCGCTGACCAGTATGCAGCTGCATACCATGCGTCATTCAGGATCACCTGCCTGACACCGCAAGCGGCAGCGCAGAGGCCGAGTGTCCCCGTCCCCGCACAGGCATCGACAAAGACTCCCGGAAAATGCATTTTTAGGCGCCGCTCGACCGACTCTATCTTTGGGTTCCTCGGGCGCGGAAACTCGATGTGGATCTGGGACTGCTGCGTGTAGATGACGAGGGGGGCGGCCGATGTCGGGAAGACTCCGGCCCTGACATCGCACCCGGCAAGGAGTTCGTATGTCCGGGGGGGCACCTTCTGTGCAGGGTCCACCAGTCCGGGCACGAAATCGCCTGACCTGACGACGCCCCGGATCTCCGGAACCTCCGCGACCATCCTTTCGGCAGCAGGGGCTGTCACGATTGAGGAGAGGAGGAGGAGGGAGCCTGCAGGGAGAAACGGGGGAGAGCCCGTGTAGACTCCCGGGTGGATCAGGGGTGATCCGACAGCCTTAAGCGGCTCTCTCCCGGAAAAGACCCCCTCTTCACGGAGAATGACGTAGAGATGGGCAAAGACTTCGTCGATGAACCTCTTGCCGCAGTCACAGGGGGGAGCAAAACTCCTGTCGGGAGGGGGTGCATTCTTGTCAAGGACGCGGGACCTGCACCGGTCACAGGGTGCAAAGAGGTCCGGCAGCCTGCCGAGGACGACCTGTGCATCTTCGATGCAGTCACTGCCACACACCGGGCACTTCATACCCGGACATTGCACTGCTGTGCATACAAAACCTTGGTGGTGGGATGCGAATGGACTGGACTCCTTTACCCCGGGATCTCCTGTCTCCAGAAAAAAAGCTGCACGGGTGCGAGGCATGCACTTCTGGTATCTGATGGGCCCGATGCGATTTGAACGCATGACCGCCCGGTTATGAGCCGGGCGCTCTGACCGGACTAAGCTACGGGCCCCCGGGAAAAAAGCGCCGCCAACAGGACTCGAACCTGTGACATGCTGGTTAACAGCCAGCCACTCTACCAACTGAGTTATGGCGGCACGCGCAGTATGCCTTTATAGGTTACCCCCGGCGGTGTTAAATGTAGCGGATGGTTTTTGGGTCCCCTCCCCATTTTCCTGCGCGGAATCGTCCCCGCCCTGTTTCATCCGGAGGAGGAGCGCGATCATCTGGTCTATCTCGCCGTCGAGATTCTCCAGGAGTTCCCGGGAGAGGGGGGTCGCCACTGCTCCTGCCGGTGACGCCTGAATGTAGCCCATCTGCTCCAGGATCCGGAGGGAGTACCGGATCCTGTGGAAAGGAAGGTCCAGCAGCTCGGAGAGCTTCATGATACCAATCGGCTGGTTCGAGACGACTGCGCGCAGGACCTGCACGTGCCGCTGCATCAGTTCTATCTCATCCCTGACCCTTTCAATCACGGTTCCCCATCCCCCAAAAAGGGAGTGCTCCTCTCACGACTGGTCATCAAGCCACATCCTTGTCGCCCTGTATTCAGCCCGAAAATAGAGGGAGAGCCCGGCGGCAGCCAGCAGGAAGAGTGCCGCAAGGGGGAGAGCGAGGGAGTCGGGAGCCTTGAAAAAGACCACGACCCCGACAGCCCCGGCCAGCACAGCTCCGTTGAGGATCAACGCAAGCCTGTAGAATTTGCTCCTTAACTGCTCCCTGGTCGCCGCGTCCATCACAGGAATGTCATCTCCGAAATAAAAGTACTTGTGGGATTGCATCCCACGTTCTCCAGGTATGGACGCGCTCGATTGGGCACTCAAGGAGGGGAATTTCGGAGCCTACGTGGCATTTGGGACATCCCTTGACCCAAACATCCTCTATCTCTCCCGGTTTTCCTCGACAGACCCCGTCCTCTACATCAGGAGACCGGGGGAGAAGGGCGAGATCATCGTCTCCCAGATGGAGTACGAGAGAGCCGTCAGGGAATCGTCTGCCACGGTTATATCGCGGTCAGATGCCGGGTTTTTCGAGCTTGCCGGAGAAGAACCTGACCCCTGGCGGGTTCTTGCCCGGGTCATCCTGCGACAGGTGGAGGGGTCGATCCTCGTCCCCCCCGGCTTTCCCTATGCCCTCGGCGCAGAGATTGCAGGAAAGAGGCAGGTCGCAGTCGACAGGGAGATCCTGCCCGCCATGAGGGAGATCAAAACACCGCAGGAGATCCAGTACATCCGGCACGTCCAGCACGTCTGCGACAGGGCAATGGAGCGGGCGATCCTTCTGATCCGAAAGGCTAAGGTCAGGAAAGGGCTCCTTTTTCAGGGTGCCGTTCCCCTCACATCGGACCTCGTCCGTTCGGCCATCCACCAGGTATTCGTGCGGAACGGATGCATTCCCGGAGAGACGATCGTCTCCTGCGGCGAGGATACCGCGATGCCCCACCGGAGGGGCGAGGGACAGCTCCGGGAATGCGAACCGATTGTCATCGACATCTTCCCCCGGGACCAGCGGACCGGTTACTTTTCCGATATGACACGGACAGTCTGCCGGGGAGAAGCGCCGGCAGAGATAGCAGAGATGTTCCAGGCAGTCCGCGATGCCCAGGATCTTGCCGCAGGGCTGATCAGACCCGGCATTTCGGGTTCTGACGTGTACCGGGCAGCAGTCGACTTCTTCCGCGAGGCAGGGTACGAGAGCGGGACGCGGGGGTTCGTCCACAGCCTCGGGCACGGAGTCGGCCTCGAGATCCATGAACGACCTGGCCTTTCGCCGTCCGGGGAAGTCCTGCGGGAGAACTGTGTCGTGACAAACGAACCCGGTCTGTACCACCCGGGAACGGGGGGTGTCCGCCTCGAAAACACCGGGGTGGTGAGGAAGCGGGGTTTTTCCTCCTTCACCCGGTTCGAGAGGAGACTCGTCCTGTGAGGGCATGACCATGAGAGACGAGGAGATGGATCTCTACATCGAGGCCGGGAAGATTGCGGGACGGATCCTCGAACAGGGGGCCCGGGAGATCCGGGAGGGGGTCCCGATCCTCACCCTCGTGGAGAGGGTCGAGGGGATGGTCATCGATGCAGGTGCAGGGCTTGCCTTTCCCCTCAACGTCTCGTGCAACGAAGATGCCGCCCACGATACCGCCTCACCGGGAGATGCGAGGGTCTTTATGCACGGTGACGTTGTCAAGCTCGACCTTGGTGTGCACCTCGAGGGGTATATCGCCGACTGCGCAACGACCGTCGATCTCGGAGAGAACGGCGACCTCGTCGTGGCATCGCGGGAGGGGCTCGAGAGTGCCATTGGACGTGTCCGGCCGGGTGTGACGACCGGCGAACTCGGTGCTGCGATACAGGAGGCAATAGAGTCACGGGGGTTCCGGCCGGTGGCAAACCTCACGGGCCACGGCCTCTCCCGCTACATGATCCATACTCCGCCAAACATCCCGAACGTGGGATTCCGGGGCGGGGCTGCCCTCCGGGAGGGAATGGTCTTTGCAATCGAGCCGTTCGCAACAACGGGATCCGGTCACGTGAGCGAGAAGCCACGGGCCGAGATCTTCCAGCAGGTCTCGGTCAAGCCCGTCCGCATGCCTGCAGCAAGGAAGATCCTCGAGGAGGTGCGCGGACGCCATGGCATGCCGTTTTCCCGTCGCTGGCTCGGGGAGAGCCGCCCGGACATCCCGCTCTCGCACCTCTCCCGGGAAGGAATCCTCCGCAGGTACCCGGTCCTCGCGGATGTCCCGGGATCCCGGGTCTCCCAGGCCGAGCACACGCTCATCGTCACGGAGGACGGGTGCATCGTGACGACGCGATGAGATATCCTTAAACAATTCCAGATGAAATGAATTAATTTACAGACATGCCTGCTGACGATGAGATCCTCAAGCTCATGGAGGTCGTCCTCACTGCCGAGATTTTCAATTCACGCCCTGCCCTTGATGCCAATGACCTGACGCCGGAGTGCCGGTTGCTGTTTGGGATCGATGGAGGAGTGGAGGTAAAGCGCCCTGTTCACGTCAGCGAGGGGATGATCCGGAGGGGACTTGGCATCGCCGATGCATGCCGGAAACTGCAGGAGACCCCAGCTGTCACCTGCGAGGAGTTCGGGCAGCGCATCAGGGTGACGGCTCTCGAACCTGCGGCCCGGTGGTTCCTCAAAAAGGGGGGACTCCCCCTGATCGGGAAGAACCCGGCCCTTGCGTATTTTTTCCGCGATTTTGAATCGACCGCTGTATCCTACGAGGATGTCCGGAGGAGAAATCCTCCTGTCGAGGACACGCGGGCATTCCTCCAGTCGCGCATCGCAAAGCTGCTCGCGGCTGACGAGCGCCTGAAGGGAGCTCTTGACCTTGTCATCATAAGCGCCCCCGAGGAGATCGAGCAGGACTTTGAAGACCTTGTCTGCACACCTTCCCAGGAAATCGTCATCAGGAAGATACAGGTGGCCCGGACGAACACGGAGACACTCCGGAAGTTCCGCATCCACGAGGTTGGAAAACTCCTCTTCGTGGGACCACCGGGCACCGGAAAGACGTCGCTTGCCCTCGCTCTCTCGCGAAGGCTCCACCTCCCGGTCATCGAGGTGCGCCTCTCGATGATAACGTCCCAGTACCTGGGGGAGACCTCGAAGAACATCGATCGAATATTCGAACTGGCAAAGAGCCTTGCCCCCTGCATCCTCTTCATCGACGAATTCGATTTCGTGGCAAAGAGCCGGGTCACCGATGACCATGGCGCCATGAAAAGGGCCGTCAATTCACTGCTCAAGAACATCGACCAGGTAAGCCTCGTCCGCCATGGCGTCCTCCTCATCGGGGCGACGAACCATCCCCAGCTCCTCGATGGTGCGGCGTGGCGCAGGTTCGACGAGGTCGTGGAGTTCGGGCTCCCTGACCGGGAGATGCGCCTTGCTATTCTCCAGAAGATTGCAAACGGTATCAGGTGTGCATGCAACTTCCCGGAACTCGCAGAGAGAACAGACGGTTTCTCCGGGGCAGACCTGCGCATCATGGTGAAGGAAGCACTCCTCTCTGCCCTCATGGACCGGCGTGAAGAGATCTCGGCTGCTGACATCGAGCGTGGCATCATGGCCGTTGAGAACCGGAATGCCATCCGGTCCCAGAACTGGCTCGCATAGGAATGAAAATCGTCCTTCTCGGGACAGGAGATGCCGTCGGGACGCCACGGATCGGGTGCTCCTGTCCCCAGTGCGCATCTGCCCGCGTCACCGGGCGGGAGAGGCTCCGGACGTCGCTGCTCATCTCCCATTCGGGACGGAACTTCCTCGTGGATACCGGACCTGACCTCCGCCGCCAGCTCCTGAACGCCGGTTCACCCTTCATTGATGCCGTCTTCTGGACACATGGTCACTATGACCATTTCATGGGTTTTGGCGAGTTCTACCGGGTCCAGAAGATACCCGATGTCTACGCGCCGCCACCGGTGATGGACTACTGTGGAAAGATATTCTCCTTTCTCGGCTTTTCCGGACACAGGGTCCGGGAGTACGAACCGGTTCTGCTCCACGGCATCGAGTGGACATTCCTTCCTGTCAGCCACCCCCCGGCGTACACATGCGGCCTCCTCATCTCCACGGGAGATGTGCGTATCGGCTACACGTCCGATTCGAACAGGAACATCCCCCCGCGGACAAGAGAGGCCTTGACCGGGGTCGACCTGCTCCTCGTCGATGCTCTCCTCCCCGGGAGGCTCCACGTTCCCAAGCACATGAACTACGAGGAGGCATGCGAACTCGCACGGGATCTTCGTGCAGCAGACTTCCGATGCGTCCACGCAAGCCACCTCGTGCCATGGGATCTCCCGCACCTCGGCAGGGATCGCGAGGAGTTCGTCTTCTAAAAAACAATTCCTGCCTGCGACACCCTGGAGACGGGAAAAACACCGGCACATTTCCTTTGGAAAAAAAAGGGACCCCGTCCCTGCGCTTGCGGAACGGTCTCTTTCCTTATCCATATCTATATAGGATTTCAGCTCTCATTCATAGGTGGATGAATATAAAGATCCTTGAACTGTCCAAAGACAAGGTGAAGCTTCTCATCCAGGGAGAGGGTCACACGTTCATGAATGTCCTCACCGAGGAGATCCTTGCCGACCCCGACGTCGATGTCGCCAAGTACGTCATCAAGTTCCAGTTCTCCGACCCCGAGCTCCTCGTCACCACGAACGGAAAGAAGGACCCGCTCATGGCAGTATCCGAAGCCTGCCAGCGCATCTCCCGGACATGCGAGGAACTTCTCGAAAGCATCAGTGTACCGGGAAAACAGCAGTCAAAAAAGTGAAAAATTCTTTTTAAAAAATAATTTTCTTCAGAAAATGATCCTCTTTTGAGGTATTCAGAGGCATTTTCCTGTCCTATGCGCCGCTCATCCTCCCGTCAGGAGGGGAGCCTCTCGGTGAAGACGATGGATCCCGAGACCCTCGTGATCCTGACCTTGACCTTCTGGCCGGGTTTTCCACCCGGGATGTAGAGGATATATTTTCCCATCCGGACGACGCCATCGCCTCTCCGGCTCACGGACTGGACCTCCACGTCAAGGACAGATCCCTCAGTGACCTCGTTTGCGACAGGCTCGGTCCGGGCCTTCCGCTTCCTCACCGGTCGGTGTCCCCCGCAGGCATCGCACCTGAGGAGGAGGACGCGATCATCCTTGACGAGGCGGGTGTCAGGTTTGCCGCACTCCGAGCAGATGACATAGTCCTCGGTATAAGACTTGATGAGAGAGCTGACGAGCGCCGGTTCGAACTTCCCGTTGAATATCGCCCTCGACCCGTCGATCTTTCCGGCGGTTCCCAGTTCGCCGAGGAGAAACTTCATCAGGTGGTCCCGATCGCGGCGGAGGGTATCGGCGATCTCGGCAAAATTCTCAAGGACCGTTGTCTTGCCCTCGATATAGGACCTTGCCTCCGGGACAGAGAACCGTTCCCTCGACTCCGTCGGCTCGGTAACGTGCGAGTAGGCTTTCTTCAGGAGTGCCTCGTAAGGTTCAACCATTGTTCTTCTATAGGTTGCGCACGGGTAAAAATGCCTCTGTCAGAGAATGCCCGCTGGCTTTTTGTCAGTTCAGAATGAAATTTTTCCTGCATGCTATCCGCCCGGGACCTCGAGGAGATAAGGAAAGGACTCGGCCGTGAACCGACCGACGTGGAACTCGCCTGCTTTGAGAATCTCTGGAGCGAACACTGCAGTTACCGCTCGACCCGCGCCCTCCTCCGGACACTCCCGACGACAGGCCCGGATGTCCTCCTCGGTCCCGGGGACGATGCGGCCATCGTCCGTTTCAACGACCGGACAGCACTCGCTGTGGGCATGGAGAGCCATAACCATCCCAGTTACGTGGATCCCCACGATGGTGCGGCCACAGGTGTCGGAGGCATTGTCAGGGACGTGCTCTCCATGGGAGCCCGGCCGATCGCCCTCATGGATCCCCTCTATTTCGGTCCTCTCGAGAGGGAGAAGAACAGGTACCTCCTCGAGCACGTCGTTGCCGGAATCGGGGGATATGGGAACTGCATCGGGGTGCCCGTCGTCCGGGGTGACCTCTGCTTCGACCCGGACTTCTCGGGCAACCCCCTCGTGAACGTCGTCTGCATCGGGACTGTTGCGCCCGATGCTTTCCTGACGGCCCGGGTGAAGCGGCCGGGAACCAGGCTCGTCCTCGTGGGGTCTTCGACCGGCAGGGACGGGCTTGGTGGTGCCTCTTTCGCCTCGCGCGACCTCTCCGAGGATTCCGAGGCCTCCGACAGGCCGAGCGTGCAGATCGGTGACCCCTACACGGAAAAACTCCTCATCGAGGCGGTCCTCGAGATGGCTGCCACCGGCAGGGTCCTCTCCTGCAGGGATCTCGGGGCGGCAGGCCTTGCCGGTGCCTCAAGCGAGATGTGCAGCACGTTCGGGGGGCATATCCTGGCAGAAAAGGTCCACCAGCGCGAGAAGGATATGCACCCTGTCGAGATCATGCTTGCCGAATCACAGGAGAGGATGCTCCTCGAGGTGGCGGCAGAGGACGTCCCCCTCATGGGAAAGATTGCAGAGAAGTACGACCTTGCGTGGAGCGAGGTCGGCGAGGTCATCGAAGAGCCGGTCTACCGGGTCACGTTCCACGGCAGGGTCGTCTGTGAGATCCCTATTGACCTCCTTGTCAGCAGGGCCCCTCCCTGCATATGGGACATGGAGCCATACGACGCTGTCGCGCCTTTTTCACGCCCCGCAGGTGACATTGAGGATCTTGCGCGAAAGGTCCTTGCCCACCCCGAGGTGGCCGTCAAAACCTGGGTCTTCGAGCAGTACGACCATGACGTCCAGCTCCGGACGATCTCTTTCGGCCCCGATGCTGCCGTTCTCCGGCTCGATGGAGAAGCTCTCTCGCTCTCCTGCGGGTGTAACCCCCGTCACATCTTTCTCAACCCATACGAGGGAACTGCAAATGCAGTTCTGGAGAATGCATCGAACCTTGCGTGCGTGGGGACGGCTCCCCTCTGTATCGTCAACTGCCTCAACTTCGCAAGCCCCGTGCACCCGGAAGTATACTGGCAGCTCTGCGAATGCGTGAGGGGCCTTGGAGATGCAAGCCGGAGACTCGGGATCCCTGTCGTCGGCGGGAATGTCTCGCTCTACAACGAGAGCAACGAGCACGGTACACGAATAAAACCCACCCCGTCCATCGGAATGCTCGGGAAGGGTCCCTTGCGTCCCCCCATCCGGCCAAAGGAGGGGTGGGGTCTTGCCCTCCTCGGCGAGACGGGCCCTCACTTCGGGGGATCCGTCCTCGATGCGGTGACAGGGTGCGGGGGAGATCCCCCTCCGCTCGGAACTGACCGGTACCTCCCCCTCGTCCGGAAACGTCTGCTCGCAACGGAGGGGCTTGCAGCAACCGACCTTTCCCAGGGGGGACTCCTCGGTGCGCTTGTCACATTCTCCCCGGGCTGCACCGTCACCATTGACAGCGATCTCATCACGGGACTCTTCGCAGAGACATACGGGAGGTTCCTCCTCGCGTTTGAAGACGAGCGGGACATTGCCGGGCTTCCCTGCCGGATCATTGGTACCCTTGGCGGGGAGCGGCTCGATGTGACCGGAAAGGGAGGGCGGCTCGTGCTGGCGAGAGAGGATGTCGAGGATGCCCTCTCGTCCCTCACCCGCCGGATGCAGCTGTGATCTCCTGCGAATCGGATGAGGCGTAAAAAAGAGAAGTCCTGAATCAGTTCCCTTCGGTCTTCTGGAACTGGGGCATCAGTGCCCGCACTTCCTTGCCGACCTGCTCGATCAGGTGCTCCTCGTCAGCTCTTGTCAGGGCATTGAAGACCGGCCGGTTCACCATGTTCTCGAGCATCCACTCCTTCGCAAACTCGCCCGTCTGGATCTCGCGGAGGATCTCCTGCATGGCAATGTATGTCTCCGGCCCGATGACCCGCGGACCCCGGGTCAGGTCACCATACTGGGCTGTATTGCTGATGGAGTTGCGCATCCGGGTAAATCCCCCCTCGTAGATGAGGTCGACGATCAGTTTTGTCTCGTGGAGAACCTCGAGGTATGCCATCTCGGGCGCATACCCGGCATCGACGAGCGTCTCGAACCCGGCCTTAATGAGGGACGTTATCCCGCCGCAGAGGACCGCCTGCTCCCCGAAGAGGTCGGTCTCCGTCTCCTCGCGGAAGGTTGTCTCGAGGACGACTGCCCTTGTTGCGCCTATCCCCTTTGCGTATGCCAGTGCAATCTGCTGCGCATGTCCCGTGTAGTTCTGGTGGACTGCGATAAGGGCGGGAACTCCCTTTCCTTCCTCGTACATCTTCCTGACCATGCGGCCCGGGCCCTTTGGCGCCACCATGACGACGTCAACGTCCGGGGGGGGGACAATCTGCCCGTAGTGGATATTGAACCCGTGCGAGAACATCAGGCACTTTTCACGGGAGAGGTGGGGCCTGATCTCGGACTGGTAGAGTGCTCCCTGGAGCTCGTCGGGCACGAGTATCTGGATGATATGGGCAATCTTTACCGCTTCCGGGACGGGCAGAACCTTGAACCCGTCGGCGGTCGCGGCCTGCCAGGAACGGCCGGGCCGCAGGCCTATCACGACGTCAAGGCCACTGTCCCTCAAGTTGAGTGCCTGTCCCTGCCCCTGGGATCCATACCCGATGACCGCGATCTTCTTTCCCGAGAGAACGCCAAGGTCAGCATCGGAATCGTAGTATTTTTCCATCATATTCTAATCTCTCATCTATCAGTACCAGTGCACTTAAATATTATATGAAAAAATTACATTCCACATCAGACCTGGAGAGATGCTCTATTCCCCATGCATTAAAACACATTTCCGGGCGTGAACTCCCCGATATCCAGTCCACGATGCCGGATGTACGGATCAACCTCACCAGGGTCGGGGTCAAGAACGTCAAGAAGCTCGTCGAGGTCTCCCGGCCGGAGAAGAGGCCTGTCATATTCATCTCCAATTTCGATGTCTTCGTCGATCTCCCCGGCAGCCTCAAGGGTGCGAACCTCTCGCGGAACTTCGAGGTCATCGACGAGGTGCTCCAGCAGGCAATCGACGGCGAAGTCAAGGAGATAGAGAACCTCTGCAGCGTTGTTGCCCGCAAGCTCCTCGATCGCCACGAATATGCCGACAGGACCGAGGTTCTCATGAACAGCCAGTTCATGGTCAAGAGGGAGACCCCCATCTCCCGCACACACTGCCACGAGGTGGTGAAGGTCCACGCGCGGGCGGTTGCACGCCGGACATTCCGCGATCCCATCGTCAGGAAGAGCATCGGTGCCGAGGTGATGGGGATGACGGCCTGCCCGTGCGCCCAGGACATCATGAAGGAGAGGGCGATAGCCGTCCTCCAGGGACTCGGTGTCCCGGACGAGAAGATCAGCCTCTTCCTCCAGGAGGTCCCGATGGCAACCCATAACCAGAGGGGACGGGGGTTTCTCTGCATCGAGATCGATGACGACCAGCACGTCAAACTGGAAAAAATCATCGCGATTCTGAAAGACTCCATGAGCTCCTCGATATTCGAGCTCCTCAAGCGGAGCGACGAGAGCTACGTGGTCCTCAATGCCCACAAGAACCCCCGGTTCGTGGAGGACTGTGTCCGGGAGATCGCCAAGAAGGTGCTCCACGAGTTCCATGACCTGCCCGGCGACTCCCTCATCACCATCAAGCAGACAAACGAGGAGAGTATCCACCAGCACGATGCCTATGCCGAGCGGCAGGCAACGATGGCAGAGCTCTTCGTCGAGTTAAACGGCGATTCTTCCGGGGAATAGGAAGCCCCCGGGTACAGGCATGGTTGATATGTCAGGACTCCCCGTTCCCTTTATCAGGGGGTTCTGTCCACCGGGAACACCGCGCACAGGGAACCACTGAAAGAACCATTTTCGGTGCGATTTTAGGGGCGGATCGTGTGTTTTTCTGATCCATCCCTGTTCACACCCCCGCATCCATTAACCAAAAAAAGGCCAATTGACCGGTAATTATTCCAGAATCTTCTTTTAATTTTGTTTTACAGGAGACCGGACATGAATGCAGAGAAGATAAATATGAGGATGATGTGACATTTTTCGTGAACGTACTCTGTACGGTCAACCATCTCTCTGCCAGAGAGGTGCGTGTGGAACAAACACCTGTATAGCACTGTGAACACCGAAAATACCATGAGGCGATTATATTGTCGAAAATTGTAGAGATCTCTCCAACCACAAGGCACGAGGGGCACTCAAAGCTCGTCCTGAAGGTCGACGATGCCGGTATCGTCGAACGTGGTGACTGGCTCTCGATCACACCCGTGAGGGGTGTGGAGAAGCTGGCCATTGGAAAGACGATGGACCAGGTCCCGAAGATCGCGTCACGCGTGTGCGGTATCTGCCCGATCGCCCACACCCTTGCAGGCATCGAGTCCATGGAAGGCTCCATCCGCTGCGAGATCCCAAAGGACGCAAAGCTCCTCCGCATCATCCTGCAGGCCGCAAACAGGCTGCACAGTATCGCTCTCCACAACATCCTGATCCTGCCTGACTTCTATCTCCCGGGCACCGACACGAAGATCAACCCGTTCTCCCCGCAGGAACCGGTCCGATCGGTTGCAAAGAGGATCCAGAGGCTCCGCGAGATCGGCCAGACGATCGGCGAGATCGCAGGCGGCGAAGCGGTGCACCCGAGCAATCCCCGCGTCGGAGGGATGTACAAGGCCTGCACGAAGCAGGCGGTCACCAAGATGTACGACCTTGCCAAGGAGGGGCTCGTGCTCGCACGTGAACAGATGGAGTTCATGGTAGCCGTCATCGAGAACATGAAAAAGAGAGACTGGGTTGAGGTCGGCGGAAAACAGATCCCGCTCCCGAAGACCCTCGGGTACCACAACCAGGGATACATGGCTGCCCATCCCATGTACGGCAGTTCCAACCTCGACGAGAATCCCGGCTGGGATCCCAACCGCTGGACCGATGTCAGGCCGTGGGACTGGTACATGGGTGAGGGAGAGGTCAGCCTCGCAGACCCAAGCTACCCCATCGGCGGGACATCCCCTGTCGGGACCAAGGTCAACCCCCAGATGGAGGCCTGCACGGGCGTTCCACTCTACGATGGAGCCCCTGTCGAGGTCGGCCCGCGGGCCCGGCTCGTCCGGTTCAAGAACTTCGATGACAAGGGTACCTGGGGCCAGCACATCGCCCGGCAGCTGGAATACACTGACTGTCTTTACTCGATCATCAACGCCCTCGACGATTACAACCCCAGTGGGAGAGTCGTGGCAGACAACATCCCGCAGGGTGACGGATCCCTCGGCTGGGCTGCAAACGAGGCCCCGCGCGGTACCGATGTCCACCTGGCGAAGGTCAAGGACGGCCGTGTCCTCTACTACGAGATGCTGGTTCCGACCACATGGAACTTCCCGACCTGCAGCCGCGCCCTGACCGGTGCACCCTGGCAGGTTGCGGAGATGGTTGTCCGCGGATACGACCCGTGTGTCTCGTGTGCGACCCACATGATCGTCATCGACGAGGACAGGAAAGTCATCGCCCAGAAGCTCATCCAGTGAGAATTCCGGCATGCTGTATCCCGAGATCGTAATCGCAGGGTGTGGCAATCCCCTGTTTGCCGATGACGGGTTCGGACCCGCAGTCATTGAGGAGCTCCGGCGCCTCGATCTCCCCGACAATGTAAAAGCCGTGGATGCGGGCCTTGGAGGCCCGCATTTCATTTTTACCCTGCTTGATCCTGCAGTGACACGGAAGCTGATCATTGTCGATATCGCGGATTTCGGGGGAAAACCCGGTGATCTCACACGTATTCCTGTCGAAGACCTGCCGCCGGGCAGTTACCGCGATATCCATTCGTGGGATCTCACCGAACCTTTGCAGCGGTTGAAGGACAGGATCGATATCACGGTCATCGGTTGCCAGCCCGGACGCGTGAGCGCACCGGAATTCGAGATCGGACTCTCGGATGAAGTTATGGCAGCGGTTCCCCGGGCAGTACGCGAAGTACTCGCCATGATAGGGGTGGAATATGGGACTACTCTCGAGAATCTTCGGAAAGAAGAGCGCCAGCGAACAGCCGGAGAGAAAGCCTTCGGAGAGAGCTGACGTGGAGAAAAAGGCTGAAACGAAAGTAAAGGAGGAAAAGCCTGTGGCAGACAAGATTACAGTTGGCCACGTGCACATGAGCGGGTGCACGGGCTGTCTGGTATCCCTAGCAGACAACTATGGTGGATTNTTAACCATTCTTGACAAATACGCCGACCTTGTCTATGGCCTGACCCTCGCCGACGTGCGGCACATCCCCAAGATGGACGTGGCACTCGTCGAGGGGTCGGTGTGT